>WNGK01000120.1_pt1 | contig 124019 bp, 103 predicted proteins | sample 5400601 | NCBI WGS metagenome assembly WNGK01 (sample SAMN13153376, study PRJNA577476) | soil metagenome | isolation source: 60 cm soil or saprolite under Garry oak tree replicate 1 | place: USA:California | collected 2016-06-15 | reverse complement strand
GGCTGATCAAGTTGCATGCTCGAAACCCCCAAGTCGGCCAAGACCCCGTCCACCCTCGGAATCCCCAACTCGTGTACGGCCTCCGCAATCCTTGAGAACGGAGACAAAACGTAGTTCACTTTCGACCCGAAGGTCTTCAAACGCTCCCGCGCGATCTGCAGCGCCTGTGCGTCCCGGTCCAGGCTGATCAACCTGCCCGAAGAAATTCTTTCGGCGATGGCTTGCGAATGCCCTCCGGCTCCCAGTGTTGCGTCGACGTATATTCCGTCCGGTTTTATTCCTAGCCATTCCAGCACCTCTTGCAACATCACCGGCGTGTGTGGCCGTCCACTTTCGCCGGCCATATTCTCGCCACTCGCCACTTGCCACTCGTTTACCCCGACGTAGTCGAGGCCGCTTCCTACTAGATTCCCAAATCTTCCAAGGCCTTATAGTCGTCTTCCGTGAACGGATCGTTCTTCATCTCGTCCAAAACCCGCGTGTGGTTCATCACTTCCAGGTAATCGAGATTCCCGAACACATCGACTTCGCCCTTGGTCTGTGCCGACTCCCGCAAAACTGGTGGAACTAGCACTCTGCCCTGCCCGTCCATTTCCACGGCTTGCCCGAAATAGCTTGTTCTCATCAGAAATTTGCGCTTCGCCCGATTCTGACTGGACACTTTCGCCAGTTTTTCTTCAATCCCGATCCAAACCTGCATCGGATAAATCCGAGCCGATTCACCGGTCGTGCTGGTGATATAAAACTGATTTCCATACTTTCGTAAGCCCTCGAGAAACACGGCGGGTATCTTGAGACGACCCTTCTCGTCCACCTTCGCCTGACAGTTTCCCCGAAGACTCATTTGCCCTTAGCCATCCACCGCTCAGCTGTCGTGTCTCAACTTGACCGCCTAGCGGTCGCCCTGCGAAACGACGGAATCTGTTGCCCCAGATCGCCACGTTTCCCCACAAAAACAGAAAAACTCAAATTGTTTACTTGCTTTACCGCAACCGCGTCCGTGAACCCCTGCTCTGCTCTACTACTTCCCACTTCGTACCACTTTTCGCCACATCATAGACTCGCTACAATTCTTGTCAAGGGAAATCGTGCACTCAGCTCAATATTTTTTGAAAAATTGTTATCAAAGATTTCGGACAGATTCAACGCGACCAGTTGTGCTCTGTTTCATTGTGACTCACGAGGCGTTGTGGCATGTTTTCGCTTCCTGTTCGTCGCTTGCGTCCCCTCGCTGCATCGCTTTGACGCCAGCTTGAATTGTGCTTTCTGCTCTTCCGTCTCCGTGTTATTCTTCCTGTGTTCGACCAACGTCAAGGAGTCATACCCATGGAATGGACCACACCTGAGCACGAAGAAATCGATCTGAACTGCGAAATCAGCTCTTACGCCAACGCAGAAATCTAGTTTTTGTTCGGTGAAACTCAGCCAGACGTGAAATTTTCCGAAGCGTATCGAATGAGGCCGGGCCATTGCCCGGCCTTCGTCTTGGCGCTCTCACAACTCGACTTTCTGCCCGCCAGAGTCTAATTCCGATGAAAAGCTTCCATGCACATTAGAATTCTCGGATCCGCCGCGGGGGGAGGTTTTCCGCAGTGGAATTGCGGCTGTCGCAACTGTTCAGAGTTGCGCGCCGGCTCTCTTCAAGCGACCACACGAACGCAAACTCAATTGGCTTTTTCTCCTGATGGACAAGTTTGGTTTCTTCTCGGCGCCTCTCCGGACCTACGCTCGCAAATCATCGCCACCGCGCAGCTTGCTCCGCCGGCCGGTGATACCACCGGATCACCTATTGCCGGTGTCTTTCTTACTTCAGCAGACGTAGATTCAGTGATGGGGTTGCTTCATCTGCGTGAGTTTCAGTCCTTTTTCATATTTGCCACGCCCGCGGTGCAACGCCTGCTGAAGACCGAAAATCGTGTGTTCGACGTCCTGCACCGCGCCGATCCGCCCGTCCTGTGGCAAACGTTGTCTCCCGGCGCCCGCCTCGCGTGCCGCTTTGGGGAAGATCCGTCGGCTCCTCCGTCGTTCGTTTGTTCTCCTACGTCGCTCGGCTGCGACTTTCCAGACTTCGTCAGCACGGAGCTCCGCCGGACTCTTCCATCTTCGGAGGCGGTGTTGGCGCTGCGCTTTGAACAAGCCGGAAAATCCTTTTGCTTTGCACCGTGCCTCTCTGAGAATTCCGGTGAGGGCATGAAAGCCGCGGCTTCGAGCAACGTCGCATTCCTGGACGGCACTTTCTGGTCCGATGACGAGTTGATCCAGACGGGCCGGGGCCAAAAAACCGCTCGCGAAATGGGCCACCTCCCTCTTTCTGGCCGCGATGGCCTGCTCGCCCAGTTCCCAAAGGATTCCGAGTGCCGCAAAATTCTCGTGCACATCAACAACACCAATCCCATCCTTGACGAACGCAGCGACGAGCACCGCATGGCGCGCGAGGCCGGTTTTGAGATTGCTTACGACGGAATGGAAGTAACTCTGTGACTCATCAGAATGAGAAGCCCGCCCTCTCTGAAGCAGACTTCATCGCCGGTTTTCACGTGATCGGCGAAGAGCGGTACCACCACAAGCATCCGTTCCACAAGCTCATGCATGAAGGTGCGCTGAGCCGCGGCCAGATACAGGCCTGGGCGCTGAATCGCTACTACTATCAGAGCCATATTCCACGAAAAGACGCTCTGCTTCTCGCTCGATCGGACGACCAAGGCTTTCGCCTTGCCTGGCGCAAACGGCTGATCGATCATGATGGCGACGGTAGCGCTCCGGGCGGCGTTGAAAAGTGGCTTAGGCTCGTTGAAGCCACTGGCCTTGCCCGTATTCAGGCCGTACGCGGCGACGGAATCCTTCCCGCGACGCGCTTTGCCGTCGATGCCTACGTTCATTTCGTCTTCACGCGCTCGCATCTTGAAGCTGTGGCTTCCTCGCTCACGGAACTTTTCTCGCAACGACTGATCGCGCTTCGCATGGACAGTCTTCGCCAATTTTATCCCTGGCTCTCCTCAGGCCTGGATTATTTCACCGGCCGCCTCACGCAAGCTCCAGAAGACGCGGAGTTCGCCCTGGCCTGGGTCGTCAAACATGCACGCACGCGCGGAGAACAAGATGCGGCGCACGCCGCGTTGCGCGCCAAATGCGATATTCTGTGGGCGATGCTTGACGCTTTATTTTTTGCGTACGTGAACCCCGCCTGGCCTCCGCCCGGCGCATTCCATCCCGACAAAGCCGACCTGTGACCCCGGATCCGAATTCGCGCCCGCACCTTGCAGCAGGGTGTCGCCTCGGCGAAAATCAAGGCAATCGCGTGCTCCTGATGCCGGAACGCGCTCTTCGCTTAGCCGGCCCGAGCCTCGAAATCGTCACTCGCTGCGATGGCAAACATACGATTTCAGAAATCGTGGCCGACCTACAAAAGCTATACGCAAAAGCGGAGCCGAAAAAAGTCGAGCAGGACATTCTGGGTTATCTCCAGCTCCTGCGCGATCAACGAGCTCTGGATTTCGCATCCTGATTGATGTTGGTGCCGCGAGGGAGCCTTCAGTCGTCATTCCGAGCGCCGAGCCACCCGCCTTTCGTGGCTCGCAGTCGAGGAATCTCTCTTCGATTGTTACACTAACTCTGATCTCGTACGTTCATGATCCAAGCCCTCGCAAATCCGCTCGCGCTCATCGCCGAACTCACTCACCGGTGCCCGCTGCACTGCGTCTACTGCTCCAATCCTCAAGAGCTTGCCGCCCGCACGAACGAATTGCCGACCGACACCTGGTCCCGCGTCTTCCGTGAGGCCGCCGAACTCGGTGTCATGCAAGTCGACCTCACCGGAGGCGAGCCGCTCGCTCGTCCCGATCTTTCCTTGCTCGTTCAGGCGGCGCGGGCCGCTGGACTTTATGTCAACCTGATCACTTCCGGCCTGCCGCTCGACGAAAAACGCCTCGATGATCTACTCGCCGCCGGGCTCGACCACTTTCAACTCAGCTTCCAAGGTGCCCGCGAGGAGTCTGCCAACGAAATCTGTGGCACCAAAGCTCATGCCCAAAAACTCCGCGTGCTCGATTGGCTAAAGTCGCGCCGTGTCGGCGTCACTTTCAATTTCGTCCTGCATCGTAGCAATCTCGATCAGCTTGACGAAATGCTGTCCCTCGCGGAAAACTCTTCCGCCTCACGCGTCGAATTCGCTCATGTGCAGTATTACGGCTGGGCATTCGCAAATCGCGGCAAACTTCTCCCAACCCGCGATCAATTAACGCAGTCGCTCGATTTCTTCAAAAGCGCACAGGCGCGTCTACTCGGCAAACTGCGTATCGAGTACGTCGTTCCCGACTACTACGCGAAGTTCCCCAAGCCCTGCATGGGGGGCTGGGCACGCAAAGCGATGCTTCTTACGCCCAGTGGCGAAGCGTTTCCCTGTCACGCAGCGGCGGTTATCCCCGGCCTGCGGTTTGAAAATGTAAAAGAGAAATCTCTACGCGAAATATGGGAATCGAGCGACGCATTTCAGAAATTCCGCGGCGAAGATTGGATGCAGGAGCCGTGCAAATCATGCGATCGTCGTGCGCAGGACTTTGGCGGTTGCCGCTGTCAGGCCCTCTTGCTCGCGGGCGATGCTGCCGCAACCGACCCGGTCTGTTCTCTCTCGCCGCTACGTTCGCAAGTCGATGCGGTCCTCGCCGAAGTTGCCGCCATTCCCGCCGCAGACGCGGTCGTGCAACCGTCGTGGCTCTATCGGCCCAATCCTGCCTGAACTTGCGCCGCCTCTTGCGCGGCGCGTAGCCGCATCAAGACCCACGCAGCAAAAACCAGGCTCCCTATCAAACATATCGATCCAAAAATCGCCAGCGTAAACGGAGCACCAATCCGTTTCGCAATTCCTCCAGCCAGCAACGCTCCCAGCGGCTGCACTCCCATGAACATCGTCGCGTACACCGCCATCACTCGTCCGCGAAGTTCATCCGGCACGCGATTTTGCACGGTCGTGTTGGTTGCAGCCATCTGCGATGTTGCCGCAAATCCCACTACGAACAAAACCGCGGCGGACAACCAGAAAACGTGCGATTGCGAAAACACGATCAGTCCACACGCGCAGACGATGGACATTGCCGCGATCCATTTCGCAAGGCCCTTGTAAGTCGTGCGCGCCGCAAACTGCAGCGCACCGAGCACTGCTCCGACTCCCGCCGCGCTCATCAAGAGCCCCAAGCCACGCGCTCCAGCGTGCAGGATGTCGTTTGCAAAAATCGGCATGAAAACCGAATACTGCAGACCCAGAAGACTCAACAAACTCAGCAGCAACAACGCAGAGCGGATTGGCCGATCCTTCATGGCAAACCGAAATCCTTGCAGCAAACTTTGCAATGGCGATTCCGTGCTCGGTTTGCGCTCCTGCGGCTGAATCCTCATCGCCATCAGCGCCAGAATGACAGCGAAAAAACTCAGTCCGTTTAAAAAGAAACACCAGCCTGCGCCGATCCAGGCAATCGCAAACCCGGCAATCGCCGGGCCCACCACGCGCGCTCCATTGAAAATCGAGGAGTTCAGCGCAATGGCGTTCGGCAAATCTTCTTTTCCAACCATCTCCACGAAAAACGCCTGACGGATCGGCACATCAAACGCGTTTACGATTCCCACTAAAAAGGTAATCGCAATTAACGACCACTCGCGAATGTGATGCGACAACGTCAAGCCGGCCAAGATAAATGCGAGCACCATCGAAATTGTCTGTGTGGCAATCACTCCACGATGCCGGCTGTAGCGGTCGCCAACGTAACCACCGACAGAAGCAAGAACCAGCATCGGAATTTGATTGGCAAATCCAAAAATCCCCAACAGCGCAGGTGAGTGCGTCAAATCGTAAACCAGCCATAGCTGCGCGGTCGTCTGCATCCACGTTCCGATAAGCGAAACGAGCTGCCCGGCGATAAACAGTTGGAAATTTCTGTGTTTCAGCGCGCGAAACCGCGTCATAGCTTGCCCAGCGCTCTACGGCTAAACTCAAACTTCACCGCTCTGCGTGTGCCTTCCAGACTGACTGAATTGTCGCTCGAACGATGGATGGAACTACAATCGCTCTTCAAAAGCTCGGCCTCTGCTGGTTCGATGCACCGCATTTAGACAAGTCACGATGCCGCGAGAGCATCCACTCTGTCAATTTGGACTGTTGATCTTGTTTCTTCAAACCTTCGAGGAGTCAACACCTGGCTACGACCCGGCGGCCGCAGCACCACCCATTTTCGTATTTCGTTTTTCGAGTTTCGAGTTCGAGTTTTGGAACGATCACTTGGTACTGCTTCACTCATTCCCCGGCGGATCAGGCGCCCCGCCCACATGCAAGTGGCTCAAGTCGTGCAGTGTCGCTTTGTCTTCGTCGCTCATTCCGCGCGTAAAGTTCGGATCGCTCAAGCGCCGGTTGCGCGCGGACTCCGGCATATTTTGCAGCACGCCAAGCTTCTGCTGAATCGCCTGCTGGCGCTCCCACGGAATCTGTCTCCACTTCGGCAGCACATCATTCTTAATATGCTCGCGTTGCTCAGGCGTCATCCTGCGCCAGGTATCTTCTTTCGCGCGCAGATCTGCCCGCTGTTGCCCATTCAAGCGGTCCCACTGATTGAACTGCTGCCGGATGCGGCCTTGCTGCTCTGGAGCAAGGTTTTGAAATGCTTTGCTGTTCTGTAGCACACGGTCGCGCTGTTGCGGCGTTAATTCGCGCATGCGGTCCACAAACGGACGCTGCGCGCCCACACCAGCCTGCTGTCTGGGCCGCAGTGTTGCTCCTGGCCTGTTTTCATTCGGCCGCTCGCTGAAATCGTTCGAATTTCTGAAATTATTCGAACGTGCAGGTCCATTCGTCGCCGAAGGCGGCCGATTCTCATTCCGGTTGGGCGGCCCGTTCATTTCATTGTTCAGTTGGCGTTGGTTCGCTTGATGTTCTGAGGTCCGGTTCGGCACCCGTTCCGATCGACGCTCCGGTAGACGTTCCGCCGGACGATTTGCGGCGGGACTTGGCTGGCGCCCCTGTTGCGCCGGCGCCCGGCTGGCGTTCGGATTATTTGTGCTCGGCCGCTGCGTCTGTGGACGAGGTGCAGGCTGCTGCCTCTGCGGCGGACGGTCGGGATGATTTTGCGATTGCTGCGCCATTACCGCGCCGCCAATAGCACCGCTTAAGACGGCAAAACCAATCACCGCCAGCGTTGCCCATCCGAGTTGGAATCTTTTCCGCATTTCGCCTTACATCTGATGGTCTGAATCGTCCGCGTCATCCGCGTTATCTACCGCTGGCGGTAGTTCCTTCAACGGTTCAAAATTCGCCAGCGTATCGTGATCTTCCATCACAGAAATGTCCTGCATCATCTGTGCGTCCGCTTCATCAGGAGGAATCGCCGGCGGCGCAATGATTTGCGAGTGATATCCAATCCACAAAGTCGCCACCAACAACGCCGAAGCCGCAAACGCAATTCGCGGCGACGGCCTCAACCATGCCCACCAACTTGGCTTGACTGGCTCTGCAGCCACACGCGCACGCACTCTCACATCAAACGCTGGCGAAGGTTCCACCAGCGGCAGTTCATCCAGCAGTTCGCCTACCGACCGAAACTCATTCACGCGCACGCGGCACGCCGCACACGAAGCCAGATGCTTTTCAGTCTCGCTCCGTTCGCTGTCCTTCAGCCGGCCATCGACGTAGGCCAAAATCCGTTCTTCCATTTTTGTGCAGCTCATCATTCCCATCCTTCTTACTTTGCTTTTCCCTGTCTCACTAGCGGCGCCAACTCCACTCGCAACACCTCGTACGCGCGAAACAGCAACGATTTCAGCGCACTCTCCGAACAACTCAAAATCTTCGCGATCTCCGCATAGTCCAGCTCCTGATACTTGTGCAGCAATACCGCCGCTCGCTGCTTCTCCGGCAATTTTTCGATCGCGTGCCGGATCATCTTCTTGCGCTCTTCCTCCACCAATTCCTGCTCGACCGTCGGATGCTTGTCCGCCACTTCAAACGGCCTCTCGTCGCCTTCCTCAGAGTTCGTCAAGGGCGCGTCGATCGACATTTCCAGCTTCTGGTACCGGTGGTCCCGCAGCGAATTCAAAGCAAGGTTTGTTGCAATCCGGAAAAGCCAGGTGGTGAACTTCGCGCTCGGCACGTACTCTTCCCGGGCACGGTACACTCGAATGAAAACCTCCTGGGCCAGATCTTCCGCCTGCTCCCGGCTTCGCACCATCCGGTACAGGAAATTGACCAGCGGAGTCCGATAACGCTGCAACAGAAGTTCGAACGACCGTTCGTCGCCCGACTTCACGTCCAGCATCAGTTGGACGTCCGACCTGGTCATAGCGACCACACCCCATCTAACACACGCAATCTCATTAAGTTGCGGGCGCAATTTATCCAGCGTTTAAGAAGACGACTCACGCTAAACCACCTGATTTCTAGGCCTTAGACGTCCTGCATGGCGCCCGGACGGCCTAGCTGGCGTACCCCAGCTCAAGAAATTCCACAATGTCCGGCAAGCCTCAAACGCCAACTAAATGCTGCAATATCAATAGCATAGCAACACCAGCGAACACCAGAAGCGCCATCCGCCAGTTCGGCTCGCGATTTACCTCAGGCAGCAAATCCGTGCCCGCTACATAAAGCGTAACTCCGCCTGCCAACGGAAGCGCATATTGAAGTTGTCCCTGAAAAACGCTTGTGAGTGCCACACCGAGCAGCGTCGCTCCGCCGAGCGTTGCCGCCGCTCGTATCGCGCTTTTCCTGCTCTGCCCGCTGGCCAAAACCATCGAAGCGACCGTAAATCCCTCTGGCAGCTTGTGCAGAAACACCGCCACAAAAATCACGGCTCCAAGCCATGTCGAAACCAAGAAACCCGCCGCAATCGCCACGCCGTCAAAAAACGCATGAATCGCCAACCCGAGCAGCACCGCTCGACGCGCGTTGCGCTTTGAAAACTCCTCTTCGTGAGTCTCCTCGCCAAAATGAAAATGTGGAGCAATTGTATGTTCGAAAAGATGAATCAGGAAAAATCCGGCAAGCACATACAGAAATGCACCTTGTCCCGCAAGTCGCACTGACTCCGGAATAATATCGATCAGCGAGACGGCCAGCATGTAGCCCGCGCCCAACGCCAGAAAATATTGCAGGAACCGGCGCGGCCACTCTTTGCGAACCACGAAATATCCGCCCAGCAGGTTTCCGCCCGCGGCTACCAGCCCCAGGATCGCCGCCAGTCCTATCCTCAACGCTTCCTGGTTTTCCATTTCGTCCGTTGCGGGGCTCGCTGTCTCTCTCCAGCTGCTAACTCCGTAGCTTACAAACTCGAGACATCAGCCAGCCGGCAACTACAATCCCTTCCGTTTCAGTCCTCGCGGCCTTTCTCTCGTTCTTCTCTGATGTGTCTTTGTGCCTCTGTGGCGAATCTGATCGTTTCGGCTCACCCTGAGTGCCGGAACAAAATCACATCGCCTTCCTGCACGATGTACTCTTTCCCCTCCAGCCGCACCTGCGCCTTTTCTCGCGCCGCTCCCAGGCTTCCCGCCGCCAGCAAATCATTCCACCGCACGACTTCCGCGCGAATAAATCCCTTTTCGATATCGCTGTGGATCGCGCCCGCAGCCTTGACCGCATTCGTATTCTTGTGAATCGTCCAGGCCCGCACTTCCGGCTCGCCCGCCGTAAAAAACGAGGTGAGCCCCATCAAATCATATGTCGCGCGAATCAGCCGGTTCAGCCCCGGCTCTTTCAATCCATAAGAAGCCAGCAGTTCCGCCGCTTCCGCGTCATTCATCTCCGCCAATTCCGCTTCCAGCCGTCCGCAAACCGCCACCACTGCCGTATTGGGCCGCCCCTGCAAAGCGCCCAGCTTGTGCCGCTCCACGGCCGTATCGAGCTCTCCTGCCTCTTCATCGCCCAAATTCAACACGTACAACATCGGCCGCTGCGACAAAAACAAAAATCCGCCAATCGGTTTCCGCTCTTCCGGAGTCAGCGGCATTTCCCGCAATGGCTTTTCCGCCTCCAGATGGGCTTTGCACTTCTCTAGAACGGCCTTCTCCAACTCAAACTGCTTGTCGGCCTTCTTCTTCAAATCTTTTTCCAGCCGCTCCAGCCGCTTATCAATCTGCTCGTGGTCGGAAAGAATCAGCTCCAACTCCAGATTCGTAGCATCACGCAAAGGATCGACGTTGCCCTCCGCGTGCGGCACGCTCGGATCGTCAAACACGCGAATCACATGCGCAATCGCATCCACCTCACGCAAAGAGGCCAGCGCATCCCGCATCCGCTCCTTCTGCATTCCGCCAAGATCGACGTACTGCACAGTGGCATACGTAATTTTCTTGGGATTGTAAAGCTTAGCCAACTCCACCAGCCGTGGCTCCGGCACCTTCGCCACGCCAACCCGCGTCTCCTGCCCGCCCTTCGCCGGATCCACATGCGCCTTCGTCAGAATCCGGAACAGCGTCGTCTTTCCAACCTGTGGTAGTCCAATAATTCCTGTTTGCATAAACCCGAAAGTTTAGCACACCCTCCTTGTATGGATTGTTTCCGGATGCTGGCTGCATTTTCGATAAGAGCATTACTCACAACTTGAAATCTTAGGAAATGCTTCCGGTAATTCAGTACAAGAATGGGCTGAAATTCAGGTCGGAAAGTTTGTCGGGATTCGTCTGGTCCGTTAAGAACGTGTCCTCGATGATCGCCGCTCTTCGGTGGAGTTCCTCCATATATCCCTTGTTAGAGAATATTTCAGCCGGTCTCGGTTCAACCAACATCAAGCTACTAGGACCAAGATAGAGATAAGCGTCTACCATTTTAGAAAAGTAAGTTTTGTCTACATCCTCGAGCCAGGTGCCTCGGATATTTTGTACGAGCGATGGAACTGGCCAGGAGGCCATTCGCCCTTCCAACTCGTCGCGCCCTGGCGCGGGCGAATCCGTGGACACGATCAAGTCCGCAATCACTAGCGTAATACCCGGATAGTCTCTTTCGTAACGTTGCACCGCTGATTCCAATCCTTTTGGCGCGCGGTTGTTGTTGTGAAAAAGATGAAAAACACCAAAGAGCATGAGCGCTTTGTGGTGCTTGGAGAGGACTTCTTTCTGCATTACCGAGGCAACAGTGGCATCCCGGTCCAGCATGACTTCGGATTTGTTTTTGACTTTGCTCCAATCCAGAGGAGGGTCCCCGCCAACATGCGCAGCCTTTTCTGCGGGGGAAGCCTCTGATTGATTCTGCGAACTAAAGGAAAAAGTATTTCGTAAAATCCCGACACGCTGCACATCGGTTGCGTCGTATTGCGCCAAACTTGCCGCGCTTCGGAGATTGTAACTTCGCCGCCGGCAATATAGCGGTCTAGGATGGAGTAAATTGCCACACTCGACGACCACGTCGTTTACCTTGTCAGGAAAAGTAGGATCGCGGAGGAGGTGCAGAACAAGGTCGTCAAGGTCTTTATTCCCATGTGCTGCGCCCATTCCCACAACTTCGTATTTATCAAAAGCGGCTAGCACAGCTTTCGTGGTCTTCGGGAAGAGGACTGCTTTGCTCGACTTTTATAGGCTGCCCGTCGGACATCTTTTGCGCGATCCTTAGGGTGTGGTCTTGTGCCATTACTACCGCGCCGAATGCTAACGCCACGAATGAGACAACAAAAAACTGAGTTCCGCACATCGGCTTCTGCATAAACCTTTTCTCCCTGTTCGCGCTCATACGTCCGTCCGCTCCACGGAATAATAAGTGACTTCTGATCGGATAGTTGGGACTTTGGCCTACCTCCGTTCACGTACATCTCAGCGTTGCTGTCTGCATGTTTTCACTTTTTCCTACAATTGCTCTAATCTACCGAAGCCATGAGCACGCTTTCCGAACTGCCCTTCGATCTAGCCATCGCCGTGACCCATCTCTCCAACTGCGATCCCTGCATCGCTCGCCTCGTCCAGGAAGCCATGCCCTTCGATCCCAACATCGATCACACGCAATCTCCGTATGAAGCGCTTCTCGAATCAATCGCCTACCAATCCATCTCCGGCAAAGCCGCCGCCACCATCTTCGCCCGCATCAAGGCACTCAGCACGAGCGGCAAAGCTCCCACGCCGCAAGAAATGCTCAAACTCAGCAAAGCTGCCCTGCGCAAGGCCGGCCTTTCCGGCGCAAAAATCCTGGCCATGAAAAATCTCGCCCAAAAAACAATCGACGGAATTGTTCCCACCCACGAGGAAGCCCTGAAATTGTCGGACGAAGAACTCGTCGAACGCCTAATCTCCGTCCGCGGCATCGGGGCCTGGACCGTAGAAATGTTTTTGATTTTCCGGCTAGGCAGGCCTGACGTACTCCCCATCCACGACCTAGGCATCAAAAAAGGCTGGTCCGTCGCTTACGGCAAAAAACACATGCCCCGCCCTGCAGAGCTCCTCGCCTTCGGCGAACGCTGGCGCCCCTACCGTACCGTCGCTTCCTGGTACATGTGGCGCGCCTTCGAACTCGCCGGCTACGCCGCCACCAACAAAATCCGCCCGCCCAAATTGAAGCGTAAACGCACCAAGCTGACCGCCTCTGGCCGCAACAAAACCAAATCCAGGCATAAGCGCCCACCGCGCCGCTAGAGCTCGCATAAGATTGGTCTTAGCCCCGCGTTTCTCGCGCGTCCAATTTTTCCGTGGTTCAACCACGACAAAATTGTCATCCTGAGTGCATCCGACGAGGATGTGCGAAGGACCTCAACTCTAGAGTGGCAACAAAAGGACCGGATCCGTCGCGAGCTGCTCACACTGGTTGGAGGATGACGACGCAATAGGACACACAGAGGTATCCAGAAAGCATGTCCATCGACAAGCTTGTTCGAGCTAGCCTCTTTAAAATGACTATTTACGAAAAAAGAGGGGGAAGGGGGTACGGCGGTACGGTAGGTTGGGCATCCGAGCCTGGTTTAATCCAGCCTGAGAGGTTGCGCGCCCAGCCATGGCATGAGCACTCCTTCTTCTACCGCACCACCGCCGAGGCATCTCTAACCGTCAAGAACAATGCAGCAAATCCCGTCAGCAATACTCCACTCTCCAACCCAACCGAAATCGTATGCAACCGCCCAAACTCCGCCAGAAACGGATTCCCCGCTGCTGTAGCCTCAATCGACCCCATCTGCACCCTCAGCACCGCCATCCGCGGACTGACCGCCACTTGTGAAATCACAGTAAGCACAATCATCAATGTGACGCACAAAGCAGCAGGCGCCACCAAAGCAGTCAAACTCCGAATCCGCAAAAGCCGCACCAATAAAATCACCGCTCCGCAAACAATCCCCATCCAATGCATCCGCCCCAGCGAATATCCGACAATCGCCCCGGCCTGATCCCGGCTCGCCAGCACCGAAAACGCCCCCGGCGCCACCACAAAGCTCAAAAAAATATCGCTCCCCAGCCAGATGCTCAAACCTAGAAACTCAAATGCACGAAGAACGGTTAACATGGTTTCGTTCCGTTAGAATATCAGAGGCAGAAGAAAGTGGTGGGCGATAAAGGATTTGAACCTTTGACCTCTCGCGTGTGAGGCGAGCGCTCTAACCGCTGAGCTAATCGCCCGTTTGGAACGGGTGGACTGCTTCGCGACACATTTTCATTTGCACAACGGATCGCAGCGCAGCCTTTCTTTTGTAACAGGATTATCCGGGGTTTTCAACCGATGCCGGCCGCTACCTCTCAGGTCGTTTCGCAACTTCAGCGCTCCATCGCCCGCGCCATTTACGGCAAAGAAGAAGCCATTCAGCTTGCGCTGATCACGTTGTTCGCCCGTGGGCACTTGCTGATTGAAGACGTTCCCGGAGTAGGCAAAACCACCCTTGCGCAGGCGCTCGCGAAATCTTTTCATTGCACTTTTCAGCGCGTGCAATTTACTTCTGACCTTTTGCCGAGCGATGTGCTCGGTGTCAGCGTGTACCAACCCGACGCCCGCGAATTTGAGTTCCGTCCCGGCCCGCTTTTTGCCAACGTGGTGCTGGCCGACGAAATCAACCGCACGACGCCTCGCACGCAATCCGCCTTGCTTGAAGCCATGAACGAAGCGCAAGTCACCGTGGATGGAAAAACTCATCCGCTGCCGCAACCGTTCCTGGTCATCGCCACGCAAAATCCGGTCGAGCACCACGGCACTTACCCGCTCCCCGAGTCGCAGCTCGATCGTTTTCTGATGCGTATCAAGATGGGCTATCCATCGCACGAAACTGAACGTGAAATCCTGCGCCGCCGCGCTTTCGACAATCCCATTGAAAATTTGGAGCCGGTCGCCGATGTCAGCGAAGTGCTCGCCATGCAGGAGTCCGTCACGCACGTGAAAGTCGACGCAAGCCTGCACGACTATGCACTCGAAATCGTGAACCGCACGCGCAACTCAGATCAACTCGCGCTCGGCGTCAGTCCGCGGGGAACTTTGATGCTACAACGTGCCGCGCAAGCGCGAGCGTTTCTCGAAGGGCGCGACTACTGCGTGCCCGACGACTTCAAACAATTAGCGGTCACGGTCTTCGCGCACCGTGTCGTGGCCAGCGCTCGCCACGCTTCGCTTCAGAAAAAATCAGAAACCACCGAAGCGGCTTTGCGGGAGATCGTAGACTCCGTCCGCGTCCCGCTGTAACGCGTCAGGCGCCGGTTGTTGTAGCCGTGGCTTTATGCCGCGGTCTTGGGTCTTGCAGGCATCGTATAAAATTGCTGCGATGGAAAGCAGCGCCGGCATTCCGAGCCTGCCTGCGCAGGCCGGCGAAGCGAGGAATCTCGCTTCGATTGTCGACGCACCAGGAATGCCACAAACGCTACCCATGCCGCCGACGACCACCACCACTTCCACTCTCGCGCAACTCTGGGCCAAAGCCGACCGTCCCGGCGTTCGCGCATTCTTCCTCTCAATCACTGCACTCGGAGTCGCTCTGTTACTCGCCGTGTATTCTGGAGCCGCCGCGGAACTCGGCAATCTTGGCGTAGCCGCAAGCTCCGCGCTTTTTGCACTCGCGATTGCCGCGTGGGTCGCCGTCACGCTGGTGCCCACTCTCGCCAAGCGAACGCCGCTCCGCTGGATCGGCCACAAAGTTGAATACAAAATCAGCCGCGCCGGTTGGCTTTATTTTGGAGCGACATTACTCGTCGCTCTCGCAGCGCTGAATACGGGCAATAACCTGCTCTTCCTGATTCTCGCGTGCCTCGTATCCGTGATCTTGATGTCTGGAATTCTCTCGTCGATCTCGCTCGCTGGTATCGACCTGAAGATCGATGTTCCCGAACACATCTTCGCCGGACAGACCGTGCGGGCCAGCGTCGAATTGATGAATCAGAAACTCACGCTGCCATCTTTCGCGTTGCGGGTCGAAGCAGTCGTGCCGAAAGACGCGCCGGTTGCGGCTTTGCTTGAAACGCCGGTCTTCTTTCCGCATCTGAAGCGCCAGGATCGCATGAGGCAGAGTGTCCCAGTCACGTTCTTGCGGCGGGGCTTGCACGTTCAGGACAGCTTCCGACTCGTCACGCGATTTCCCTTCGGCTTCTTGCAAAAAGCGCGTCGCATTGTCTTGAAATCCGAAGCCCTCGTTTATCCGTCCGTGGACTCGAATGCCGAACTCAACGAAATCTTCCCAGGAATCGAAGGCAGCATCGAAAGCTACAACAAAGGCCGCGGACACGACCTGCACTCCCTGCGCGAATACGTTCCGACCGACAGCGCAAGTCACGTGCACTGGAAAGCTTCCGCGCGGGCCGGCTCATTGATGGTGCGAGAATTTGCCCGAGAGGATGATCGCCGCCTGCTGTTGGTGCTTGATCCGCATGGAGGGGGTGCAGGCGCGCAGAATACCGCAAAATTGAACGAAAGATTTGAGCGTGCCGTCACGTTATGCGCGGGAATCGCCTGGCACTTCTATGAGCGCAATGCTTACCTGCAATTTCGCAGCGCAGGAATTGAAACAATGCTCGCGCCGGCGGAAGAAAATATATTTGCGATTCTGCAGTACCTGGCATTGGCACAGCCAGTATCAACGGAAGCACAGAGCGCGCTGCTGCAGGATCTGGCAGCCTCACCCGAACTCTTCAAAATTATTGTGACCAGCCGCGCTCGCGGCACAATTCCCGCTGAACTGTGGCACTCTTCGTACGTGATCTTCCTCGAGTCGCTTGAAGAAATCCATCAACTGCGTTAGCGAACTCTTTGTGGGTGAGCGTTTGGATACCGCCGATTTACCAAAATTCCGCGATTCGCTTCTCAGCTGGTTCCAGATATTTCAGCGCGCATTGCCTTGGCGCAAACATCGTGATCCCTACCGCATTTGGATTTCGGAAGTCATGCTGCAGCAGACGCGAGTCGCGGCGGTTATTCCCTACTACGACAAATTCCTCGATCGCTTCCCCGACGTGGAGTCCCTCGCCTCGGCCCCGCAGGAAGAAGTGCTGCGCCTTTGGTCTGGACTCGGTTACTACAGCCGCGCCCGCAATTTGCAGCACGCCGCGCAGCAGATCGTCGCAAAGCACGGAGGCAAATTCCCGCGTCAACGCGAAGACGTTTTGGCGTTGGCAGGCATCGGTGAATACACCGCGGCCGCCATCCTAAGCATCGCGTTCGATGAGAAGCACGCCGTGCTTGATGGAAACGTCGCACGAGTGGTGTCGCGTCTCGAAGCAATTCGCGGCGATCTACGGGAACCAGAACGCTGGGGCAATCTGCAAGCGAGCGCTGATCGCTTGTTGGCGAGCGAATCTTCCGGTGATTGGAACCAGGCGATGATGGAGCTCGGTGCGACGCTGTGTACTCCGCGCTCGCCGCAGTGTTTGCTTTGCCCGGTAGCGCAATTCTGCGAAGGAAGAAAGCTGGGCATTGCCGGGTCGCTGCCGGAAAAACGCAAGAAGCGCGCCGTTGTAGCAGTCCAACTCGTCAGCGTCGTGTTGTTGGATTCAAAGGGCAATTCCCTGCTTCTGCCTCCCCCCGCGATTCTCGCCGGCAACAAGGCCGACGATCATATTCCGTCGTTGGTCGCAAAACTCTGGCATTTCCCAACCGTGTCGGCACCGGCAAATTTGGAGAGTGCCTTTCACGCAATTCTGCATCGCGATTTGCGAATCAAAAACGCAAAATTCGTTCGACCAGAATTATTGGATGAAGTGCGGCACACCGTCACGTATCGAACGATTTCCGTCGCTGCATACCTTGTTCGCGTGAAGCTGCTACCCAAGATTTTGCGCGCAAAACACCTGCCGCTGACCGAGGTTCACTCGATGCCGGTTTCCGGTCTCACACGGAAAATCGCTCGAAGTGCTCTCAAACATCTTTCGGCGCCGAAAACAAGGCGCTAACGGTTATTGATTGGACCGCTGCCATCCGGCACTTGCAAGCCGAATGCTACGATTAGGGTTCGGCCATGGCTGCCCGTACGTCACTTTCTATCGCGCAACCTCTCCCCGCGGAACGTTTTTTTCGCGTTTCTCTTTTTCTGTTGCTGCTTACCGCGATGCTCACGCTGGTTGGCACCGGAAAAATCGATCTCTTCACCTCGATCGCCGCAACTTTAGCTCTGCTCTACCGTGCCCGGCGCTGGTGGTACGGCCACGAGCCCGAACTGACTTCCCGAACTGCCACTTTCATGGTTCTGTGCTACCTCCTCTTCTTCCCCGTGGATATGTTTTTCCTCTCGCGAAGCCTGGCCGCGAATTCTCCTAATCCTCCTCTCTACGCCGCGTTGATCAGTTCGGTCCACTTCCTGATTTTTGTTCTTCTGGTTAGGCTATACAGTGCGCGAACCGATCGCGACGCGCACTTTCTGGTGATGCTCGCGTTTGCAGCCGTGCTGGCTTCCGCCGTACTCACCGTGGACACGACGTTCCTCTTTTTATTCTTCCTGTTTCTTCTGTTCGCCGTCGCAACGTATGCAGGACTAGAACTCCGCCGCGGAGCGAGCGGCGCATTGATCCCCCCGGCCGCTTCGACGCCCAACTCAGAGAAAAAGCTCGCGCGCGCACTTGGTCTCGCGGCCTTCACCGTATCCGTAGGAGCAATCCTATGCGGCACTGTTTTGTTTTTTCTCCTTCCTCGCGTCAGTGCAGGCTATCTCGGCAAGACCAGTTTCAACCCAACACTTCTTAGCGGATTTACCGATCAGGTGGAGCTCGGACAAATTGGAGAAATCAAGAAAAGTTCTGCCGTGGTACTGCGAGTCGAAACCGGTTCACCAGTCAACTATCCAGCGCTGCGCTGGCGTGGGAACGCCCTGGCAAACTTCGACGGAAGGCGATGGACGTCGGCAGAGCGCAGCCCGGAGACGCTTTCAGCCAATAGTGACGGCTGGATCGCGCTACGCGACAAGCCGAAAGCTGGCGAATTGCGCGGACAGATTTTGCAATTCACCGTGCTGCAGGAGCCGATGGCATCCGATGCGCTCTTCGTCGCAGGAGCGATTTTGGCAGTCCGGGGAAATTTCACGGGCGAAGCCGGCGGAATAAGCCATCGGCGCAACTACATCTATCGTGACGCCACGGGTTCGCTGATGAACCCGTTTCACAATTTCGTTTCGGTGCGTTACACGGGAATTTCGCAGCTTCCCGCGCCGGACCGCGCTCGTCTTCAGGCCGCAGCTGTGGGTTACCCCGAAGCCATAACTAACACTTACCTGCAGTTGCCGGAAATCGATGCGCGGATCCCAGTGCTTGCCCGCACGGCCACGCAGCACGCGGCGACCCCGTACGATAAAGCTGTTGCGCTCGAATCGTTTCTGAAAACAAAATTCGCCTACACCCTGAATCTCACGGGAACTCCCGGCAAGGATCCGCTGGCGCACTTTCTTTTCGAAACGCGTGCAGGACACTGCGAATATTTCGCGTCGGCGATGACGGTTATGCTGCGCACGCTGGGCATTCCTTCGCGCGAAGTGAACGGCTTTCTGCCCGGAGAATTCAATGAACTGGGCGGCGATTACATCGTGCGCGCCAGCGATGCGCACAGTTGGGTGGAAGCGTATTTCCCCGGAAGCGGCTGGATTGTATTTGACCCAACGCCTGACGCTCCGATCGTGACGACCAGTTTTTTTTCGCGGCTTTCGCATCTTGCGGACTGGGCAGAATTGACGTGGAACGACTGGGTGATCAGCTACGATTTCGCGCACCAGACGGCGCTTGCGCAAAGTTTCCAGGTGAAGTCGCGTAACTGGCGCGAATTTGGCGTTGCCTGGTTGTCCAAAATGCAGCGGCACATGAAAGATAATCTCAGCATGTGGCAAATCCACCACGCGAGGGTTTCGTTCGTGTTACCCCTGCTCTTGGTTCTGCTGCTCGTTGCGCTGCGCTATGGCCTGGTCGGCCGGCTTCTGAGGCAACTGCGCATGGCTTTCGTGTTGCGCGGAAAGAACGTCAGCGCGGCCAGTTCACAAATTGCTTCGAGAATGTATTCGGAGTTGCTGCATTTGATGGGTCGCCACGGTTATACACGAAACGAAACGCAAACTCCGTTTGAGTTCGCAGCGGCCGTAAAAAAGCCGGCGTTGAGCCGGATGGTGGAAGAGTTCACACTGCTTTATGCGGCCGCCCGGTTTGGCAATGCCAAGTGCGATGTACCCCGCCTGCAACAACTTCTCGGAACCATCCGCGCCGAGCTTCGGACAAGATGAACGCGCCTCGGCGAGCGGGGTCACTCAGGCCAGGCTAGGGCGCGTGCTACAATAGAGAATTGCGAAAAGGCGCAATTTTCTCCATGCCGAAGGTCGGATTTGTCAGTCTGGGATGCCCAAAGAACCTTGTCGATAGCGAGGTAATGATGGGCATTCTTGCGCGCGATGGTTACGAGTTGACTCCGCGTGCAGACGAAGCGGACGTGCTTGTGGTGAACACCTGCAGCTTCATTGAACCCGCGCAGAAGGAATCCGTTGACGCCATTCTTGAGATGGCGGAGCACAAAAAATTCGGCTCCGCGAAGAAACTCATCGTGGCAGGATGCCTCGTCGAACGCTACCGCGACCAGATTCTCGCGCAAGTGCCAGAAGTGGACGCGGTCGTGGGAACCGGCGAAGTGGAGCGCATCCTGGAAGCTGTGCATGGCGAATTGCGCGTTTTGCCTGCGGAACCACCTGCGTTTCTCTACCACGATTTGACCCCACGAATTCTGACCACGCCGAAACATGCCGCTTACATGAAAATAGCCGAGGGCTGCGATCATCCGTGCAGCTTCTGCATCATTCCGCAATTGCGCGGGAAATTCCGCAGCCGCCGCTTTGAATCCGTATTGCGCGAAGCGGAGAATCTTGCCGCAAGTGGCGCGCGCGAAGTCACGCTGATTGGCCAGGACACCACTTCTTACGGTGAAGATCTCGGAATTCGCGACGGCTTAGCGAAATTGCTGGAAGCGCTTTCTGGTATCGATGGACTTCTCTGGGTGCGCTTTCTCTACGCGTACCCGAATCGTGTGACACAGAAGTTGTTGGACACGCTTGCCGCTCATCCGCGTCTTGCGAAGTACATGGACATGCCATTGCAGCACGCCAGCCGTAACATGCTGGCACGCATGAAGCGGGGATCGCATGGGGAAGCATTTTTGAAATTGCTGGAGCGCATTCGCACGACGATTCCGGGAGTTTCGCTGCGGACGTCATTCATCGTCGGATTTCCCGGCGAAACGGAGAATGACTTCAAAGAACTCTGCGATTTCGTGCGCGCCGGGCAATTTGACTGGATGGGCGTTTTTGAATATTCAGACGTAGACAACGCAGACAGTTTTGCGCTGGATGGAAAGGTCGATGCGGAAGTTGTGACGGACCGGCGCAACCGCCTGATGGCCATCCAAAAGAAAATTTCCCGTGAACGATTAAAGAATTGGAAGGGCCGTACGGAAACGGCGTTGATCGAGGGACCCTCAAAGGATAATCCGCTCGTTTGGGAAGCACGCTTGCAAGGCATGGCCCCCGAAATAGACGGCAAATTATATTTGACGGACATCGAGCTGCCTGACGGCCGATTCGCAGACACGGGCGACGCCGCTCGTGTGGAAATCACAAAGACTGATGCGTACGATCTGATCGGACGTGTCGTGGAAATAGTGCCACACATTAAAGATGGCGGCCTAAAGGCCGACGCTACAAAGACACCGAAACGCGAACCTCCCACACACGAAAAGCTCCACCGCATTACCACTGGAGCGCCGCTGCGCGTTTTGGGTTAAGCTTCTCCGATGAAACACCGCTGCCCCATCTGCAAGACAGCGACGGACTCCGACCTCCACAAGGATTTTCCGTTTTGCAGTGAACGCTGCCGTCTACTCGATTTGGGCGCGTGGGCCAGCGAAAAGTATGTGGTGTCCGATCCGGTCTTCGACGAAGCAGAGCTTGAGGAAAGTGGTTCCGAGACAGAAGCACGACGAAAGCGGAATGACGCCGTCAACTGAAGCTGCAAAAGAAAAGCCAAGTCTGGCGCTTACGATCGCCACAGCGCTTGGTGTCGGCTACGCGCCAAAAGCTCCCGGTACTTTCGGGTCGCTCGTGGGCGTGGTTACCGCGATACTCACGTCGCTGTTTTTCCTGCGTCCGCACAGTATCCGTGATTTGCTCTCGCAGCAACGCCTGACGGAAGCGACTCTGGTGGACAATCACTTTCTTGTTCCCGGCGCGGACATTCACAACGCGGCGCCGATCGTACCGGTGACATGCGCTATCCTTCTGGTTTTATTTCTGTCCTTCGTAGGAGTTTGGAGCGCCGGAAAAACGGCAGCCTTCGCGGGCATGGAAGATCCTCCATTCGTTGTGATCGACGAAGTGGCCGGTCAGCACATTACGCTAATCCTTCCGTTGATTCCCGTGGCGATGCCGAACCTGTTGGCGCATGTGGATTTTTCCACATACGCGATTTTTGCCGCATTGAGCCTGCTGAATTGGAAATATCTGCTTGCGGGCTTCGTACTGTTTCGGTTTTTCGACATTTGGAAGCCATTTCCCATCCGCAATCTGGAAAAGCTGCGCGGCGGCTGGGGTATCATGGCCGATGATTGGCTGGCGGGAGTCTACGCTGCCATTCTGCTGAAGGTCGCGTTACACTTTAGCTTGCTATGAAATTTGGTTTGGGCTCTTCCACGGAAAAAAACGGCATTCCCCGCATCGAAAGCGTGGCGCCCGCGGCTGCGATTCCCGGCGGCGAAGTGGAAATTCGCGGCAGCGGATTCGCCACGCGAACACATTTGCGTCCGGCCGTTCGCTTCGGCGAAGCGGAAGCCACGCTTGCGTTGGCAAGTCCGCAACGGCTTGTAGCGCGTGTTCCCGAAGGCGCAAACGGCGGAGTGGTTCGCGTCATAACACCCGAACACGAAAGCCAGCCTTTCCCCGTGGCGGTGGGAATGCAGATTGCGGACAACTTGCACCCCGTGGCCAGCCCGGCCGTGGATGCTGACGGCAATATTTATGTGACTTTCAGCGGACCGCGCGGTCAGCGAGTGCCTGTTTCGCTGTACAAGATCACATCGAATTTCAATGTGAAGCCGTTCGTGACCTCGCTGACGAATCCCAGCGGACTCGCCCTAGATCGCACGGGCGATTTATTTGTCTCGTGCAGAAACGATGGCACGATTCACCGTGTTTCGACGGATGGCCGATCCGAACAGTGGATTGAAGGCATGGGAGTCGCGACGGGACTGGCATTCGACCGCGACCAGAATTTGTATGTCGGCGATCGCAGCGGGACGATTTTCAAAATCAGCGCGAGCCGGGAAATTTTTGTGTTTGCGACGCTTGAGCCTTCCGTCGCGGCATACCACCTGGCGTTTCATCCGAGCGGCGAGCTTTACGCGACAGGTCCAACCACTTCGAGCTTTGACCGCGTGTACCGCATTTCGCAAGGCGGCGACGTGACGATATTTTTCCGCGGGCTGGGGCGTCCGCAGGGACTTGCGTTCGATCGGGACGGAAATTTGTTTGTCGCGGCATCACTGGGTGGGCGGCGCGGCATCGTTCGGATCACCCCGCAGGGCCGCGCAGAACTTGCCCTCAGTGGAGCTGGAGTTGTTGGGATGGCGCTGCTTCCATCGGGCCGGGCGATTGTAGCGACATCGAGCGCGGTTTTCACGCTGGATTGGGACGTTCGAGGAATGCCGCTGCTCGGCTGATTTAATGCTGTTCCGTCTTTTCTTTCAAAACCACCACATCCTCTCTCATCGGCGCATCACCAGGTTAACAGCTCAGGCTGTAAATCAAAGAACTTGAACGGCTGGGGTGTGACTTGGACGAAGCGAACAGCCCAAGGTTAAAATGAATGACGATGAAAGCGGAAATCATTGCCGTGGGATCTGAGCTCCTGACACCGGACAAGATTGACACCAACTCACTTTTTCTCACGGAAGAACTAAACAAACTCGGCATTGAAATTGTGCGAAAAACCGTGGTTGGCGACGATCGGGCGCTGTTAATGGAAGCATTCCGCGACGCGGTGAATCGCGTGCCGCTGATCATTTCATCCGGCGGGCTCGGTCCCACCGAAGATGATTTGACCCGGGAAACTGTGGCGGAATTGCTTGGCCGCAAGCTGGTCCGCTGTGACCCGATTGTGCGGGCGATCGAAGCCCGCTTTCGATCTTTTGGTCGGCCCATGCCCGAAGCAAATTTGCGCCAGGCGATGGTGCCAGAGGGCAGCGAGCCGCTCGATAACCCGCGGGGGACGGCGCCGGGCCTGTGGCTTGAAGCTCGTGAGACGATGATCGCGCTGTTGCCCGGGCCGCCGCGCGAATTGAAGCCGATGTTTCGCGAACAAGTGTTGCCGCGCTTGCACCGCCGCGTCTCGCCGGTGCGCATGTTTCATCGCGAATTGCGCGTTACAGGGCTTGGCGAATCGCATGTCGATCATCTGGCAGGGCCTGTTTACACGCGTTATCCGGAAGTACAAACGACGGTGCTCGCTTCGCCGGGCGAAGTGCAAATCCATCTGCGGATGTGGACTGAAAATGCCACGCATGCAGAAGCAACTTTTGCAGACATCGAGCGCGGGCTGGACCTTGCGTTGACGGACCGCATCTTTTCACGCGACGGCTCGCCGCTTGAGGTAATCGTCGCGCAGGATTTGCTTAAGCAAAACGCGACAATTGCCGCCGCTGAAAGCTGTACTGGTGGACTTTTTGCCGAGCGCTTGACGACGATCGCCGGGAGCTCCGCTTATTTTCTCGGCGGCGTGGTGTGCTATAGCAATGAGATGAAGACTGCGTGGGCAGACGTTCCGCCCGAGATGATCGCGACAAAAGGCGCGGTAAGCACCGAGGTTGCGATTGCTCTAGCGGAGGGAATACGCCGCCACGTAGGAAGTACACTGGGAGTTGGCATCACGGGAATCGCCGGTCCGGGCGGCGGCAGCGAAGAAAAGCCCGTGGGCACGGTGCACATTGCGTTGGCGAGCGCCACGGGAGTTCGCGAACGCGCGCTTCGTCTGCCGGGCGATCGCGAAATGGTGCGTTTGCAGGCTTCACAAGCCGCGCTGGACATGGTGCGCGTGCATTTTTTGTATAACGGCAAGACGCCACCAAAACGGGCTTAAACCATGCGCCTCTTCGTGGCCTTGTCGATTCCCGTGGACGTGCGTGAGAATCTTTCGTCGATGATCGATGAACTCCGCCGTGCGGATGCGCGGCCCCGATGGGTGAACCCTAGAAATTTGCATATCACGCTCAAATTTATCGGAGAAGTTTCTCCTGATCGTGTGACTGAGATTAGTGCCGCGCTCGGCACAGTCCATGCAACGCAACATGTGAAGCTCGGATTTCGCGGAATCGGATTTTTCCCGAACGCACGGCGGCCCAGCGTCGCGTGGGTTGGCATCGAATCTTCGCCGAATCTTGCACCGCTCGCCTCTGACGTGAATCTGGCCTTATCGCTGCCCGGCATCGCTCACGAAGAAAAACCGTTTGTGCCCCATCTCACCGTCGCGCGTTTTGCAGAAACCCGCCTTTCACCTGCGTTGAAGTCAGAAATCGAAAAGTGGAAAGGCAGCAGCTTTGGTACGCTGGCGACCACAGAATTTCATCTCGTTGAAAGCAAGCGAAAAAGTACGGGAGCGGAGTACACTACGCTGCGTTCATTCCAATTCGCGCCGGAAGAAGCCGAAGGCAACGCACTGTGAATTCTTATTTTCCCCTCACACCGATACTGCTATTTCTGGGTTCATATCTGCTGGGATCGATCCCGTTTGGGCTGATACTCGCAAAACTATTTGCTGGAGCTGACATTCGTCACGCCGGCAGCGGAAACATCGGAGCGACGAACGTCGCGCGAGTCGCCGGTCCCTTACCCGGCGTTCTCACTTTAGCGTTCGACGCAGGTAAAGGATGGCTGGCCGTGTGGCTCGCTGGCCGGGTGATGCATGAGGAAGCGGGAGTCGTGGTCATCGCGGGCTTCTTTGCATTGCTCGGACACTGCTTTCCGGTGTGGTTAAGGTTTCACGGCGGCAAAGGTGTCGCGACAGCCGCGGGAATTTTTGGCGCGTTGTGTCCCGAAGCGATGGTTGCGGCGTTAATTCTCTTTGCGGTGGTCGTTTGGTTCTGGCGATACGTTTCGCTTGGTTCGTTGGCTGCTGCGGCCGCCATTCCGTTGCTTGTCTATTTACTTTGGGCTCCGCATTTCGCACCGCCGAATATTGTGACAGTTGGATCTCTGGCGATCGCGGCGCTCGTCATCTTTCAACATCGCGGAAATATTGGCAGGCTGGCGCGAGGCGAAGAGCCAAAATTCTCGTTCAGCAGAAAACAAGACGAAGCTTGAAGAAAATTGCCATTCTCGGCGCGGGCAGTTGGGGAACGGCACTGGCGCTTGTGCTGACGCGCAGCCGCCAACCACACGAAATCTCGCTGTGGGTGCACGATCCCGAGCTGGCGGAATTCCTAGGGCGCGAACGCGAAAACCAGACCTACCTTCCCGGTCAAAGGCTTCCAGCTCAAGTCGAAGTGACAAATAATATCGCCGCGGCCATGACCGGCGCGCAGATCGTCGTCGGCGCAATTCCGGCGGCGTACGCCCGCAAGGTGTACACACTTGCCAGGCAGCACTGGAACGCTGAAATGATTATCGTCAGTGCGACGAAAGGTCTGGAACCGATCTCGCATGCGCGTATGAGCGAAGTGGTTCATGATGTTCTGGGCGATGCGGCGGCCGCGCGTGTGGCCATCCTGTCTGGACCTTCCTTCGCCCTGGAAACCGCTCGCGGCGAACCAACAGCAGTCGTGGTTGCGGGACGCCCGGTACTGGAACTAACGCGAGTGGCAGGACGGCACTACGCGGACCCTGCCGGTGAAGTCCAGGCCGAATTTGCCGGCCCTGGATTTCGCCTTTACACAAACAACGATGTGCTCGGCGTAGAACTCGCTGGCGCGATGAAGAACGTGATCGCAATCGCCGCGGGAGTCTGCAGTGGACTGGGCCTGGGTGCGAATTCGCTTGCAGCTCTGATCACGCGAGGATTGGCGGAAATGACGCGGCTTACGACGCGGCTTGGCGGGAAGGCGGAAACCATGAGCGGCCTTGCCGGACTTGGCGATCTGGTCTTGACATGCAACGGTGCGTTGAGCCGCAACCGCCACATTGGAATCGAGCTTGGCAAGGGCCGCAAGCTCAAAGAGATCCTCTCCCAAATGAAGATGGTGGCTGAGGGAGTGGGAACCACAGCTGCGCTGCTCGATCTCGCGACCGAAGCAAATGTCGAGTTGCCGATCACCGAACAGGTGAACGCCATCCTGCACGAAGGAAAATCACCCGGCGATGCGATTCGCGACGTGATGGAGCGTCCATCGAAACGCGAATAGACCTGTACGAAAGAGCGGGTACGCAACGGTCAATACCAAATCCGCACTTTCCTGTTTTTCGCCCCGCTAGTTTCGGCAGCGTAGTCGATAAAATAAGTTCTGCAATATGGCGGAGAACTTCAGCGCGATTTTGGCCAAACTGCGTGCGGGACGCGTACGCATTTTGTGGCTCGTTCTGGGCGCGATGCTGCTTGTCAGCGCGCTGCCGCTGCTTCTTTATCACCGGCAAGTACTGAAATTGAGCCAGGACAAACTGGTGGATACGGAGCGAGTGCAGCAAACCGAGCTCACCCGTTCCCTCTCGCAGGAATTGCAGCAATTTGAATCTAACATCACGCAGCAGTTGATGAGCGACCGGCAGATTCTGGTGCTCAGCGGCGTGATTCAAGATGTGGAGGATCCCGCGGCGGAGCCCAAAGTTACGCGGCTTCTGGAAAATTCTGTCGAGAGCAATCCGTCAACATTTCTGTATTTGACTGCAGTGGGAAAATCAGGCAAAGGCACCAGCGCTTCGCAGGGAAATTTTCAAGCGGAAAAAGATCCGTTCGTAAGTAAAGCGCTGCAGCGCGCATTCATCACATGCGTGCAATCACCTCAGTTGGGTTCGGTGAAGTTTCGCAGCGATCCTCTGGCGCTGGAACCCGATAACCAGCCGGCATTCGTCATCGCAATTCCGCTGAATGTGAATCAACAGTTTACGGGAATGATTGCGGCCGTTGTTTCGCTGAAGCCGATTCTTCATCGTCTGAAGGATGCAAGTGTGCGCGGGCGAAGCGTGTTCGTCGTGGACCAGCAGGGGCACATCGTGGCGCATCATGACACGGCGAAATTCACGCCGGGTGAGGACGTCAGCACAAATTCGACGGTAGTGGCCCGCGTGCGGTCGCTGCCCCATGAACTCCGCAGCACGGAAACGCTTCGCTTCACGGAAATGGAAAACAAGCATCACGTGGAAATGATCGGGACCTACAGCACGTTCCCTGAAGTGAATTGGGCCGTGATCGCGCAGCGCAGTCTTTCCGAAGCGCGCGCCGACGCCGGCGTTACGGAATTGAATCGCCAGGCACTCACGTTCGTGAGCGTGGTCGTTTTGATCGCCATCGTAGTTGGATATTTGTTTGCAGTTGCCATCAGCCAGCCGATTCACGGGCTTGCTGCTTCAACTCGCGCCATCAGCCGTGGTGAATTTCATCAGCGCACCAAGGTTCAGGGCGCGTCCGAAATCAGCGAACTCGCCGAAAATTTCAACAAAATGGCTGGCGACATCGAAGAGTACATCGAGAAACTAAAAGAAGCGGCCGAAGCCAACCGCGAGCTTTTTCTCGGTTCGATCCGTATGCTCGCCGCCGCGATCGACGAAAAGGATCCCTATACACGAGGCCATTCAGGCCGCGTCGCGAAATATTCGACGCTGATCGGCCGCGAGCTTGGACTCTCTGAAGAGGAGCTAGACAGGCTGCGAATTGCCGCGCTGTTGCACGACGTCGGAAAAATTGGTGTCGATGATCGCGTCTTAAAGAAGCCCGGCGCTTTGACTGCCGAAGAATTCGAGCTCATGAAGCAGCACACTGTGAAAGGCGCCAACATCATGCGCCCTGTTTCCCAATTGAAAGAAATGCTGCCCGGTATCGAACTGCACCATGAACACATGGACGGCCGGGGCTATCCCTACGGACTCACGGCTCCACAAATTCCGCTGATGGCGCGCGTGATCGCGGTGGCGGATACGCTCGACGCCATGACCACGAACCGGCCCTACCAGACGGCCATGGAACTGGAATCTGCACTCACCCGCATCAAGGCGCTGACTGGCGCGAAGTTTGACGCCGTGATCGTCGCCGCTCTCGATGCCGCGGTCACCAGCGGCAAGCTGCGTCTGACCGCGGTCGAAGTTCAAGTCTGATCGCTGCAAACTCGGCGGGCCTTTTCTTCCGATTTCCATCCGCGGATGCCGGCTTGCGAAAAACGCTCCTGCGGCGCATCTGTTACACTTTTGATTGGATATGATTTCGCTTTTTGGCAAACCTGAACAACTCCTTGAGCCTTCGCTGCTTGACCGTCTGAAAGCTTCTGTCACCAAGACAAAAGACGCGCTCTCACAGACGGTCGACAACATTTTTCTCGGCGAAAAGCAGATCGATCCTGCGGCACTGAAACATCTGGAAACGGCCCTGCTTTCTGCGGATCTCGGCGTCAAGACCACGCGTGAAATTCTGGACTCCGTAAAAGAAAAACTGGATCGCAACGCGCTGTCTGATACTTCTCAATTGAAACGCGAAATCAAATCGCATGTCACGCGTATCTTGCAATCTCCAAACGGAACGCAAAACGATTTGGCTGCGACAAACGGCGACAAAGAGCCGCGGGTAATTTTTATCGTGGGGGTCAATGGGGCGGGAAAAACCACGAGTATCGGGAAGCTCGCGAACCGGCTGCGCCAGCAGCACCTGAACGTCGTGCTTTGCGCAGCGGACACTTTTCGCGCCGCAGCGATCGAGCAGCTCGAAATTTGGGCGCAGCGCAATGGCGTGGAAGTCATCAAGCAGAAATCCGGCTCCGACCCGGCAGCTGTTGTGTTCGATGCGATGGCCGCGGCTAAGGCGCGCAATGCCGACGTGGTTCTTGTCGACACCGCCGGGCGCCTGCACACCAAATCCAATTTAATGTCCGAATTGGAGAAAATGAAACGCACAGCGGCCAAGATGATTCCCGGAGCGCCGCACGATGTTTTGTTGGTCATGGATGCCACGACAGGACAAAACGGACTTGCACAGGCGCGCGAATTCACCGGCACTGTAGGCGTCACAGGAATTGTGCTTACCAAACTGGATGGAACCGCAAAAGGCGGTATTGTTGTCGCGATTTCCCGCGAGCTTGGATTGCCAATTCGCTTTGTCGGCACCGGCGAAAAAATTGACGACATGGTTCCGTTTGACGCCGAAACCTACGCTGCTTCCCTGTTCGATTAGCTGATGAACGAGCATGACATCCGCTTCATGCAACGCGCGCTCGAACTTGCGCGCAAAGGCATAGGCCTCGCGAGCCCAAATCCCACCGTCGGCTGCGTCATCGTCGGCAATGGAGTTCACGGCGGACAAATTGTCGGTGAAGGCTTTCATCAATACGATTGGCGCGATCACGCGGAGATCGTCGCGCTGAAAACGGCGGGCGAGAGGGCACGCCGCGCCACAGCGTACGTAACGCTTGAGCCGTGCAACACGACTGGCCGTACGGGCCCGTGCACGCAGGCATTGCTCAAGGCGGGTATTGCCCGCGTGGTTGCGGCAACGCAGGACCCGAATCCCAAGGTTGTCGGCCGCGGATTTGACGCGCTACGTGCGGCCGACGTCATCGTGGACACGGGCCTCTGCGAAGGCGAGGCACGCCGGCTCAATCACGGCTTCGCGTGCTGGATTCGCAATGGACGCCCTTTCGTCACACTGAAATCAGCGATGACGCTCGACGGCCAACTCACGCTTCCGAATCAAGGCAAAGCCAAGGAGCGGGAATGGATCACTTCGGACGAATCGCGTGTGGAAGTTCAAAACCTTCGGCACGCGTCGGACGCACTACTAACGGGCATCGGCACAATTCTCGCCGACGATCCTCTGCTGACGGATCGCAGCAGCCTGCCGCGTCGCCGCCGGCTACTGCGCGTGATTTTGGATGCAAGGCTGCGGCTGTCGCCGAAAGCGCGTATCGTGAAGTCTGCCGACAATGATCTGGTCGTTTTTACAGGCGCTTCGCTGAAGTCTCCGAAAGCAAAAAAATTGCAGGACGCAGGCGTCGAGGTTGCGAATGCGCGTTCCAAACACGGGTTACTGGATCTGAAATCGATTCTGAAAGAATTGGGCCAGCGGGAAATTCTAAATGTCCTGCTCGAAGCCGGTCCTCGGCTCAACGGCTCGACACTGACGGCGGAGCTCGTGGATCGTCTGTTCCTTTTCTACGCTCCAAAACTGGCTCGCCATACGCAAGTTCCGTTCAGCGTAGGAACGGATATTTCGAGAGTGACGCTTCGCGAAAAACTTCTTCATGAATTTGGTCCTGATTTCGCCGTTGATGCGCTGCTTAACAATTACTTCGATCTCTGAGTTGCACCAATCTTTCGTTGGCTGATTCGCGAAGTTACGCTAAACTTTACTCGACATATGTAAGTGCTTACTTCCTCGCATATTCTCCGCGACCGTAGAGGTATCTCAATGAGCGCCACAGCAGTTTCCGATGTCCGCATCCCGCATTTCATCGGTGGGGAATGGGTCAACTCCAAATCAACCGAATGGCAGGATCTGGTAAACCCGGCGACACACGCGTCTCTCGGAAAAGTCCCACTTGCCGATGTGGCCGAAGTGAACGCCGCGATCGAGGCTGCCGCAACCGCGTTTCCTGAATGGCGCCGCACACCTCCCGAAGATCGAATTCAGCCGCTCTTCAAATTGAAAATGCTGCTCGAAGAGCACCTTGACGAATTGGGCCGCCTGATCACGATTGAAAACGGGAAGACGCTCGGCGAAGCGAAAGCCGAGCTTCGCCGCGCTATCGAAAACGTCGAAGTCGCCTGCGGGATTCCGATGATGATGCAAGGCTACAACCTTGAAGACGTTGCACGCGGCATTGACGAAACGATGATTCGCCAGCCGATGGGCGTCGTCGCGGCAATTACCGCGTTCAATTTTCCCGCCATGATTCCGTTCTGGTTCCTTCCGTACGCGATTGCTACCGGTAATACGTTTGTGTTGAAGCCGAGCGAGCGCGTGCCGCTGACGATGAAACGTACCTTCGAATTGCTCCAGCAAATTGGTTTGCCGAAGGGAGTTGTAAACCTTGTCAATGGCGGCAAGACGGCTGTTGACACGATCCTGGATCACCCGAAAGTCCGCGCGATCAGTTTTGTCGGTTCGACACCCGTAGCGAAATACATCTACGCCCGCGCTGCTGCGAGCGGCAAGCGCGCGCAGTGCCAGGGCGGAGCCAAAAATCCTGTCATCGTTCTTCCCGATGCCGACATGACCATGGCCACGAACATTATCAGCGATAGCGCTTTCGGCTGCGCCGGTCAGCGCTGCCTTGCGGTTTCCGTCGCGGTGGCCATTGGCGACGCGCAGAAAACATTTCGCGATTCCATCGCCGAATCCGCATCGAAGCTACGTGTCGGCTACGGCCTCGACGAAGGCGTGCAGATGGGGCCCGTCATCACACCTCAGAGCAAGAGCCGCATCGAAACATTGATCGGCGAAGGCGAAAAGTCCGGGGCAAAAGTGCTCGTTGACGGACGTAAGGCAAGTGTTTCGAACTATGAATCCGGAAATTTCGTAAAACCCACGATTTTGGACGCCGTCCCTACGGACAGCGAACTTGCGCACACGGAAATCTTTGGCCCTGTGCTGAGCCTGGTCCACGCGAAAGATTTGGATGAAGCGATGGCGTTTCTCCAAAAGAATCCATTCGGGAATCAGGCATCGCTTTTTACGTCAAACGGCAGTGCGGCACGACGTTTCCGCTACGAAGCGCCAGCTGGGAATATCGGCATCAACATTGGTGTCGCGGCGCCCATGGCGTACTTCCCTTTCAGTGGCTGGAAAGATAGTTTTTTTGGCGACATGCACGGACAGGGCCGCGACGCCATCGAGTTTTACACGGATAAAAAAGTCGTCGTGGAACGCTGGGCAAAAGAACACTCGCGCAAGTTTTAAGCTGCCACTCTTATTTAACCGTCGCGAGCTAGCTGACCCAGTCCAGGAACTTGTACCAAGCACCCGCAAACGGCAGGAACCACGGTTTCCCGTTATAAAGCCCTAGGGGTGCGCCCGGAAATGGAATGCGTGCAAACGGATTCTCGTCACGACCGGTCAGAATCGCTTCAGCGATTTTTTGCCCGAGTAACGTCGCCATCGCGACTCCGTGTCCCGCATATCCCACGGAGTAGTACATCCCGTCCATCTTTCCTGCATGCGGCATGATGTCGAACGCAAAATCCAGGGTGCCGCCCCAGACATAGTCCACATTCGCCTCGCGCACCTGCGGATACACTTCGATCATTCCCGCGCGCAAAATTTGAGCACTCTCTCTCACCGTGTTCTGATTCTCGGGAAAAAACGCCGCCCGTCCGCCGAACAACATTCTTCTGTCGGGCGTCAAGCGGTAGTAATACAAATAGTTTTTCGAATCGTAGATCATCCGGTTGTGCGGGCTCAATTCGCGAGCCAGCGCTTCCGGTAGCGCTTCCGTTACGATAATGAATGATCCGATCGGGATAATTTTCTTCTGCAACGATCGCGTGATGCCGCTGGTATAGCCGCTTGTGGCAACCAAGACATTGCCCGCATGCAACTTCCCGCGTGACGTTGTCACCTTCCAGCCGGAACCGACATTCTGCGTCTGCCGTTCCAAGCCGAGAACGCGCGTCTTCTGGTGAATCTCCGCTCCGGCTCGTGCCGTGGCACTGCCAAGTCCCGCAACGTATCGCGCTGGGTTCACTCCCGCGCTCACTTCGTCCACCATCCCGCCGTGATAAATCGGCGAGCCAATTTCGCTCGGCAAATCTGCTTTCTCCACGATTCGAAGCTTGTGTCCAAATTCTCGCTCAATCGTTTCCGCGCCGCGTCGAAAGTCGTCAAAATGCTTCCGTTTGCATGCGACTTCCAAATGACCGCAACGCGAAAAATTGCATTCGATATTTTCTTCGCGCACGATCGCTTCAACGGAATCAATGGATTCGAGCGAAGCCGCGTACATCCGCTTCGTGGCTTCTCTCCCATAGCGAGCAATCAACGCCGGCGCGCCGAGCTTCAATCCGGTGAGGACCATGCCGCCGTTGCGGCAGCTCGCCCCCCATCCAACATTTTCAGCCTCGAGCACTGCTACTTTCGCGCCACGCTTCGCCAAAGTGCGCGCCGCCGACAATCCGGTGAATCCCGCACCGATTACGGCAACGTCCACGGTTTCTGGCAATTCACGCGCGAGTATCTGCGGCGCTTCCACGGTCTCCAGCCAATAATTTTTCTCTTGGGGCGTCATCGAGTACGCGCGCCAGACGCGCCGCCGAACCCGGGAAGTTCTTGCACCGCGCGATACGCTTCGTCGATCGCAGCGTCCGTGTACGCTCGCGCCGCCGAATCAGAATTCGCAATGGTGATGTTTCCATGCGGCGCCCGTCCAATCACATTTGGCCGCGGCCCGGGCGGCAGATCGCGATCCGAATACCAATCGTATTCATACGCGTACCCGTGAGCCCAACGATTCACCGTAATGGCCTCGATGTCACTTGCCGCCTCAAAACCAACCTCGCCAAGCATTCGCTGCAATTGATCGCGAATGTTTTTTTCGATCGTCTCGAATTTCGTGCTTAACAATTCGTATCGTCCGGCGCGGTATTGATCTCGACGCGGCGCTCCCGGGCTACATGGCGTTCGCAACATAAACAGCACCGCCGGCTCTTCCGGCTTGTTCGGAAATTTGTACTCCCCGACGCTCACCGGAAAATCCAGCGCGACAAAGGAATGATAGCCGCCTGGCGCCATCGCCTGGTGAATCCCCAGCCTCTGGAACGGCTCCCAGTTTCGAATCGCCACATGCGAATAAAGAAACGGCGCTTTCACGCAGTACCGCAGCGCCTTCTTTTGCGCTACCGGCAGTTCCGGACAGAGATACGGCACCATCGCGTTGTAACAGGCCAGCACACAATGGCGGGTGCTCACACGCTGCAACTGCCCTTCACGAACGTAAGACACGCTCACATTCCGCGACGCCCCAGTTGCGTGATTCTGTTTTGCGTTCACCACCGTGCTGCCCAGACGTATGCGCACGGCATTTCCATCCGCGTCAAGCTTGCTGTAATCGGCCTTCGCTGTGACAACATCCTCCGCCGAAATCCCAGTGATGCTTCCTGGAATCAGCGCCCGCACCAGCAGCCGGGCAATCGTGGCGTTGCCATCGGGAAAATGAAAAATGTACGGCTCTCCTTTTTCCTCGGTGCCCAGTCCCAGTCCATCGAACCCTGCGTAGGTAAATGATCCGTAGTCGTCAGCATTGCTGTAGCAGGCGTAAGCTGAAATCGCCTCAATCCCTACCGCGAACAGGTCATGCGAATACTTCTGGAAAAACGGCAGCGATTCCGGCAGTGCCCCGCAATGCTTCGTCAGAAAATCCGCGTAGCTGATCGTTTTCAGCAAAGCAATTTTCTGCGCTTTGCTCTTCCCCGCCAGATAGTCCTTCTTTTCTGTATACAGTCGCGCGATGTCTTTTTGCACGGCTGGAGAAAGTGGCGTTTTCGCCAAAAATTCGACCCACGGCACCGTGCCCATACCCGTCACCAATTTGTCTGCGCCGAAAGTTTCCTTGTCAAAAAAACACCCAGTGCCGAGGCCCGAATAAAGTCGTTGATCGTAAGTCTGATAAAACTTCTGCACGTCAATTCCCAGCTCCCTCAGCACGCCTTTAGCAACTTTGCTGTACTCGCCCGGACTCTCGATCGACTGCGTACCGCCATTCGCGAGCAGCAACCTTCCGTGGACTTCAAATTCGTTTCGCCGCGCATGTCCGCCAAAATCATCGTGATTATCCAGAATCAAGATTCGCGAACCATTTCTCGCCTGCTTCCGGTAAAAATGAGCCGCCGCCAGCCCACTGATTCCAGCGCCGACCACGATCAAGTCGTACTGCTCGGGCTCTTCTTCAATCGTTCCAAATGTCTCCCACGATTTCCCGTCGCGCAGTCTGTGCGCGTATTCGAAGAGCCGGTCCTGATCTCCTCGTAGCCCCGTCAGCGCGGGCGGATATGCTGGCAGTTCATCCGCGCGAGATGATGTCGCCGAGACATGCAGGCCGAGCGTAACCGCCCCGATCGCCATCGCCGCGCCATCCAAAAAATCTCGCCGCGTGATCTTGCGGTGCATCCCCAATTCCCGGTCTCGTGATTGGCTTGTCATCAGATCAAGTGCCGCCTCTGAAAGAGCGATTGTTCGGTGCACGTAATCTTACTAAATTCTAGTAAGGTCTTTGTAGCAGCCGCATGAAACCGACATATCCGTTAGTGACGCGACCTTATATTTGGCGTGAATCCGTAAATCCGCTATCTTGAAAAGAGACATCCATTAAAAAGCACATGTTTACCGGCATCATTGAACATCTCGGCAAAATCACTCGCGTGGAAGTGAGTCCGACAGGCGGCAAACTTACCGTTCATGCTCCGTCGCTCGCGGGGCACCTCGCGGTCTCCGGCAGCGTTGCCGTCAATGGCTGCTGCCTCACGGTTGTGCATCGCGACGACGAAAGCTTCTCCGCGGACCTTTCTGGGGAAACGCTCGCCAAAACTTCTTTTGCCTCGTTGAAGATTGGCGCTCACGTAAATCTCGAGCAGCCTCTCACCGCCGGAAAAGAATTTGGCGGCCACTTCGTTCTTGGCCATGTGGACGGCACCGGCTGCGTCACGCATCTCACCGCTGAAGGTGACAATTGGTGGTACGGCGTGGAAGTGCCGCGAGACCTCACGCCCTACATCGTCTCCAAAGGTTCCATCACCATCGATGGAATCAGCCTTACCGTCGCCCGCTGGCAAAATCATATTGCCGAAATCGCCGTCATCCCCTACACCTTCACACACACGAACATTCGCGATCGCGCACCCGGCGACGTCGTGAACCTGGAAGGCGACGTTCTTGGAAAATACGTGGAGCGGTACCTGGAAAGCCGCGCAAACGACGGAGCGGAAAGCCGCTTGACCCTCGAACGTCTGATCTCAGAAGGATTCTAGAACTCACTCAGGGTCGAAAATGGATCAGTCGACATCCCGTCTAGGAGGTTTCGGATCGTTTTTTCGCTGCACCCCAGAAATACAAAATCAGTCCGACCGCGACTGCCAGAACCGTGGTGCCCACAACCTTAATAAGAAATAGTTTTCGGTTCGAAGAATCTCCCGGTGGAAAAACAGAAACGATAATCGACAACAACGTGACCGAAAACGCCAGACTGCAAGCAACCCACACACCGGTTTTCCCTCCCGGAACCAGAACCGCGTGAGGATTTGCCATACGGTCGGGACGCCCAGCAAGTTTGATGGCCGCCGCAAACATATAAAGAAACGGAATGAAATAAAGAATGATCGTGATATCGATCACGGCTTGATATGCGCCGCGCGTCGTCTCATTAATTTGGCTAAGCAACAGCACCAGCGCAGAAGCGATGGCCTGCACGATGATCGAAACATAAGGTGTCTTCCAGCGCGGATGGATCTTTCCAAAAGCCTTGGGCAAATATCTATCGATCCCGACGACGAACGGCACACGCGCGATCCCGGCGACAGTGCTTCCCACGCCGCCAGCGTTGCCGATCGTCACGAGCAATGCGGCAAGAACACCGACGAAGCCAATTTTCAGCGCGACAGATCCGACCGTGATGGCGTGAAACACACCGCTCTTGGGATCAACTTCACCGGCCGGCACCAGCGCCAAGACGGAAAGCGTTCCGACGATATACATTGCGGCGATCAAGGCCGCAGCGGTCAGCGCTGCACGAGGCAGCGTGCGCCTGGGTTCGCGGATTTCGCCGCTCATCGCGGAAACCAATTCAAGTCCGGTAAACGCGAATGCAATCTGAGACCAGAAATTGACGGTGTCCCAGTTCCACGTGGGCATGATGTTTGACAACGTGAAGTGAGTGACCGAACCGTGCTTCAGCCAAATCACTCCACCAATCGCGACAAGAATGAGCAGCGGCAGATAGGTGGAAACTCCCCCGGCGTTTTGCAGCCACTTGCCAACGTTCAGGCCGATGATGTTCAGCATTACCGCGATGAAGAGCAGCCCCAGCGAACCCACGAGCAGATAGATTCTGTCTTGCGCCAGCTCCGCTCCTTTGCCACCGATCACGTACGCGCTCATGGAAGTGCTCGCCAGCAACAGCCCAGGAAAATAAAAAATCGTGTACACCCAGTAAGTCCATCCCGCAACGAAGCCGTGAAAATCTCCAAAGGCTTCCTTGGACCAGACGTACAACCCACCTTCTTCCGGGAACCGTGATGACAGTTCGTTGATGACCAGCGCCATCGGCACAAAAAAGAGAACTGCGGCGAGTATCCACAAGCTAATCGAAGAGGTGCCGTTGTGCGCCGCAGCAGCAACCCAGCGCGGCCCCAGAACGGTAGCAATGTTGAACAGAAGAACGTCCCAGAATCCCATCTCGCGGCGAAGTTGACTGCGTGGATCAGCAGAGCCGTTTGCGGACGGGCTCACAAAGTCACATCCAGCGCCGGAATGAGTTGATCCTGCATCAGGAAGTTGTGAAAGAAAGGATCAGGCGAATTTTCAAATTCCGCCCAGGAAGAAAACACGGTCGCCTGGCCTTCCTGCAGGAACACGATGGTGTCCGCCAATTTTCGCGCCAGGTGGGTGTCGTGCGTTACAACGATCGACGTCCGGTGAAATTTACCTTTGAGCTTTGAGATAAGATCGCTCATGTGGCCAACCATGATCGGGTCAACCATTGTGGTGGGCTCGTCGTAAAGAATCGCTTCCGGATTCTGCGCCAGCGCGCGCGCAATCGCGACTGCGCGTTTCGTTCCAGTGGACAATTCGCTCGGCACTTTGTCCAGCACATCCTCGACTTCCAATTCTTTTGCGAGTTTGTCCGTGTACGCCTCGACGTCCTCGTAAGAGAGTCCTGGCTGGTCGATCAGCGGAAAGGCTATGTTTTCGCGCACCGTGAGCGAATCAAAGAGCGCCCCGGACTGAAACACCATGGTCACCCTGCGGCGCACCTCGTAGAATTGTTGCTCGGTATAATTCGTTACGTCGACGCCGTCAATAAAAACCTGTCCCGAATCGGCGCGCAGAAATCCCATGATGTGTTTCAGCGAGACGGATTTTCCTACTCCGCTGCGTCCCATGATGACGCACGTTTCTCCGCGCTTCACCGCGAAGCTGACTTGATTCAGCACCGGACGGTCGTCAAACGCTTTTGAAACTTCGCGGAATTCAAAATAATTGGCGGATTTTTCTCCGGCCGATTCCCCGGTGTTCGTGGTGTCCCTTTCGCTCACGTTTGTCCCGTTCTCCAGGTCCGCAACGTAGATTCGTAGTCCTGCGGCGTATTCATATTCCAGAAAAGCCGGCCCGCGCTATCAAACCGTTTCCAGTGCGCCTCGTCAAGGACTTCCATTCGCAGGAGTTTCATAGCCTCGGTCACTTTCCGCACATTTTCGTCGAAGGCAGCCCGCAAAGGAGCCGCTGCCGCCGTCCGCCAGCACGCGCACAGCGGCTCCAGCCCGTACGCAGATTGTGGAACGACCACCTCCGCATCACTAGCCAGAGCGCGCATGCATAGATACTCAAGCCATTCGCGCGTCAGGAAGGGCATGTCGCAGCTCACGATCAAATTCCATTCGCGTTTGCTGCCGGAGTCCTCGCTTGCGAGCAACGCAGTAATGATCCCGCCCAGCGGACCCTCATCAGGCCAGCGGTCTTCTGCAATCAGAACGCCACGATCGGCGTAACGTCCCCGCGGCGCAACCACTCGCACCGAACCAGTCGCATGCTGCACCAGTTCGCACATACGAGACAACAGCGTCCTCCCGCCAAATTCGACCAGCGCTTTGTCCGATCCAAATCGTTTGCTCGCTCCCCCTGCCGTAACGTAGCCTGCCACACGGTCCGAGCGGTCAGCGTTTTTTTCTAACCTGACGTCTGCCGGCACTCGCTACTCCTCCGTCCCATCTAGCAGCTCCCTGCCAGGTCTTCGAATGCCAAGCTCGCGTAACTTCTCCTGCAAACTTTGCCGGTGAAGACCGATCGTCGCGGCGGTGCGCGATACATTCCATCGATGGGACACCAATTCTTTCGTAATCCATGCAACTTCGAATCTCCGCTTCGCTTCGCGAAAATCGCGCTCGCCCATCCCAGCATCGGCTCCGTTTGCGCTCTCTTTGCTCGTCAGTGGCTGGCCGCTCGCGACCTCGCCCGGCAAGTCTCCGAGTACAATTTCTTCCCCGCGGCACATCACTACGCTGCGTTCCAGCGCGTTTTTCAATTCGCGCACATTTCCCGGCCAGTCATAGGCTTCGAGTGAAGTCAACACTTCCCTGCTCAATCGCGGCGCACGACTCAGCCGCGCTCCATGCATTTTCAAAAATGCGTCGGTAAGCACGCCAATATCTTCCTTATGCGCGCGTAGCGGCGGAAGTTCAATCGTCACTACCCGCAACCGGTAAAACAAATCCTCGCGAAATTTTCCACCGCGTATCTCGGCCGGCAAATCGCGATGCGTTGCGCTGATCACCCGCACATCCACGGGAATCGTCTGCGAACCGCCCAGCCTTTCGATCGTACGATTTTCCAACGCGCGCAGCACTTTTGCCTGCGTCACCGGATTCATATCGCCAATCTCGTCCAGGAACAGCGTTCCGCCGTGCGCCTGCTCGAATTTCCCTCTTCGCTGCTGCGCCGCGCCGGTAAAGGCTCCGCGCTCGTATCCAAACAGTTCCGACTCAATCAACGTTTCTGGCAGCGCCGCGCAATTCACCGCCACGAATGCTTTTCCCGATCGCGACGAACGCGCGTGAATCTCCTGCGCCAGCAAATCTTTACCCGTACCGCTCTCGCCGAGAATCAGCACCGTCGAGTCTGTTGCCGCAACACGATCCGCAATTTCAAACGCGCGCCGCATCTCCTCTGACCGCCCAATCATTCCGCCAAACTGGCCCTCAGTGGCCAGTTGCCGCCGCAACGAGTCATTTTCTTGTTCGAGAGAAGCCAGTTTCAGCAGATTCGCAACGCGCTGGCGCAATTCATCGAGTTCAAATCCCTTTACCAAATAGTCTGCAGCGCCCAGCCGCAGGGCGTCTACCGCGGTTTTGGCTGCATCCAGTGCGGAGACCATAAGCACCGGCACCATGCTTCCCTGGTCGCGCATCGATTTTAGGAAGGAAAGTCCATCCTGCCCGGGCAACACCACGTCCAGCAGGACGAGGTCCGGTTTCTCAGTCACCAAAGCATCCCGAGCGGCTTCAGCGGAGTCCGCTTCCGCAATGTGATACTTCGATTCCAGCGCCCGCCGCAACCCGTAGCGCGCCGCCGGTTCGTCGTCCACGATCAGAATCGTCTTTATCACTTGTCCTCCCGCAACGGCAGCCACACGCAAAATCTCGTTCCTCGCCCGTCGGCCACCGGACTCTCCAATTCAAGCGTTCCTCCTGCCTCGCTCACGCGACGCGCCACAATCGCCAATCCCAGTCCCGTTCCCTGTGTCTTGGTAGTGAAAAATGGCTGCATCACTTTCTCCTGCAACTCCGCCGGAATGCCTTTCCCGTCGTCTTCCAGGCAAATCAGTGCCTTACCGCTCATCAGAGACGCACTGACCCTCAGGTGTCCGCCAGTGCTCGCGGCTTCCAGCCCATTCACCACAAGATTCGAAGCAATGTCGCTCACGGCTTCCCTGCTTGCCCTCACCTTCAGTCCGCACTCCGCAGACACGGCGAGTTCAATTCCCTTCCGCTCCGCCTCGGGCCGCATCACTTCGCTCACCTCTTTCACCGCTTGACCCACGTCGCACGCTTCGCTCGCATCTCCCAAGACCGTTGGCCGGCTGAATTGCAGCAGCTGTCCCAACTTGTTCGAAAGCCGCGATATCTCTCCTAAGACCATTTGGGTCTCTGTCTTCAGTGACTCCGGTATTTCCGGGCTTTCCAGTTGCACCTGCAGAATTGTTTTGATTGATCCCAACGGATTTTTCAAATTGTGCGAAATGCTCGCTGCCATTTGTCCGAGCACTGCCATCCGCTCGCGTTCCGCCAATTCCCTCTCCAACTGCAACTTCTCCTCAATCAGCCGGCACAGGTCAAACGCCCCCGGCAACTGCTCGCAAAGAAACTCAAGCGCGGCGGATGTATCGCCGGAAATACCGGCACCGTGTGGCTCCACATGCAACACACTCAGAATTTTCCCATCTTGCGCAATGGCGAACTCTCGGGGATTAAATGGGATCGCTGCGCGCTTCTCCGTTGCGTCCTCCTCAGCAGTCAGACCACTCCTGTTGCGAGCCGTATCGGCTCCGGCCAATTCAAGACGCGCGCTCCGCAATGCCAGTTGCTCCACAATTCTTCGCTCAATAAACGTTCGCAAACGCGAGACGTCCCCCTGCCTTGCCTCCTGGCGAATCTCCGCAGCGAGTCGCTGTGCAACATCCAACTCCTTTTGCGCGGTCTCTTTTAGTGCTTTTCCAAGCGTGCGCTGCAACGGCTCGATAAAGATCACCAACAAAAATAAAAGAATCCCCGCCGTTGCCTCCGGTGGAGCCACGGCGGCGAGGGATTCACTAATGCGCCGCACTAACGCCAGGTACAGCAGTGCGAGAAATGTTGCTGAGACCGCGTAAAGAAGATTCTTTTGCTTCCCAATATTCAGAAAATTGTGGCGCTGCACCATATAGATGAGCACGGCAAGCGGAATCAGCGGTAGCAGAGCCAGCATCGTGCCAAGCGTCTCGCGCCCGGTGCGGCTTAGGCCCGCCGAGATGAAGTGAGCCGCCGTGAGCAGCAGGAGCACCGAGGCCAGCAGCACGCCGAGTAGCCGGTGAAAGCCTCTTTCCGACTCATCTCGCACACGTCGCGAAAATTTTGTTTCCCATGCGCCACTCACGAAGGCGATGACAAACAGCCAAACGACATAAAGCCGCCCTAGCGAATTCCCAGGTACCACAAAATCGAAGCCGCCCTTTTGGATTGTTTCTGGAATCCGAACGAACAGGAAAAATAGCGAAGGCAAGTATGCCAATCCGAGCCAGATAGCCGCCGAACGCTTGGCAGTCGCCACCTTGCGTATCTCGGCGAACTCCAAATGCAAGTGAAGTAACAAGGGAGGTAAAAACGTCAGCCCTACGCAGACAAGCCCGGCGGCAAACTCGCCCAGCAAAGCGGGAGGCTTCGCGTAATAAATCTCCGAATTAATCGCCAGAAGCGATCCGCCATAAAACAAAAACAGCGCAAGGCAGAGAAAGAAAAATACTCGCTCGAAATTGCGCTGCCGGCGGTAACCAAGAATCACAACCATCCAGAACAGCATCAGCAGCGTTCCAGCTGTGAAGCCGACCAAGCGAATGTAGAGCAGAGTTCCCACTCAGGGCCTCGCGCGAATTCTACGCTTGGATAACGAGCACGACAATCGCCAAGTGCAAGATTTTTCTTGCATCTTCTAAGCTAGTATAAATAAATGACTTAGTTAGATTCTAGGGGTCGTGAATTTCCCGTGAAGATAGGCCCACGTGTCAGGCAAATCCTTGACATGCCACGCAATTTTGCTATATTAGCACTCGACTGTGAGGAGTGCTAAGCCCCTCTCTAGCGCCTATTCCACAGTTCACCTGCAAGTTCACTAACGGAGGTTTTGCGAAGATGGCAGTCAATCTCACCCCGCTCCACGACCGTGTAATCGTGAAGCGTATCGAGGAAAAAGAAACCGTAAAGGGCGGCATCATCATCCCGGATTCGGCGAAAGAAAAGCCGATGGAAGGCGAAGTGATCGCTGTCGGCGCCGGCAAGCGCGAAAAGGGCGAACTGATCCCTCTCGACGTCAAGCCCGGCGATCGTGTTCTGTTCGGGAAGTACGGCGGCACGGAAATCAAGCTGGACGGTGAGGAATACCTCATTCTCCGCGAAGAGGAAATCCTGGCCAAATTGAGCGGCGCCGCAAAAGCCGCAAAGAAGTAAGCGCTTCTGATCTGAATGTAGTAAACGGTCTTCAGACCGGTGCTTTGTCGGAAAGAATTGGGCAGTTCGCACCAAGCTTATTAGGAGGAAATGAGAAATGGCGAAGCAGATTGTTACGGGAGAGAATTCCCGCCAGGCGATTTTGCGCGGCGTGAACGCTCTTGCCGATGCAGTGAAGATTACGCTCGGTCCCAAGGGCCGCAATGCCGTGATCGAAAAGAAGTTCGGCGCGCCGATCATCACCAAGGACGGCGTGACGGTTGCTAAGGAAATCGAACTCCGCGATCCGCTCGAGAACATGGGCGCGCAGATGGTTCGCGAAGTCGCTTCCAAGACTTCCGACGTTGCCGGCGACGGCACAACGACCGCGACCGTGCTCGCTCAGGCGATCTTCCGCGAAGGCGTGAAGACTGTCGCGGCAGGTGCGAGCCCCACGGCCCTCAAGCGCGGCATCGACAAGGCCGTCGAGATCGCAGTCGAGGAAATCAAGAAGCTCCACAAGGATGTGAAGGGCGACATGATCGCTCAAGTCGGCACCATTTCCGCCAACAACGACAAGCAAATTGGTGGAATCATTGCCGAAGCCATGAAGAAGGTTGGCAAGGATGGCGTCATCACCGTCGAAGAATCCAAGACGATGGAAACCACCTTGGAAGTCGTCGAAGGCATGCAGTTCGACCGCGGCTATCTCTCTCCTTACTTCATCACTGATCCGGAGCGCATGGAATGCGTCCTCGAAAACGCGCTGATCCTCAACCATGAAAAGAAGATCAGCTCCATGAAGGATCTTCTCCCGTTGCTCGAGCAGATTGCCAAGCTTGGCAAGCCCCTGCTGATCATCGCGGAAGACGTCGAAGGCGAAGCCCTTGCAACTCTCGTGGTGAACAAGCTGCGTGGCACCCTGCAGTGCGCGGCCGTCAAGGCTCCTGGTTTCGGCGATCGCCGCAAGGCAATGCTCGAAGACATCGCGGTCCTGACGGGTGGCAAGGCCATCACGGAGGATCTCGGCATCAAGCTCGAGAACGTGAAGATCGAAGACCTCGGCAAAGCCAAGAAGATCACCATCGACAAAGACAACACCACGATCGTTGAAGGTGGCGGCAAGGCTGGCGAAATCGAAGGCCGCGTCAAGCAGATCCGTCAACAGGTGGAAAACACCACGTCCGACTACGATCGCGAGAAGCTCCAGGAACGTCTCGCCAAGCTGGTCGGTGGCGTTGCGGTCATCAAGGTGGGCGCGGCAACCGAAACCGAGCTGAAAGAAAAGAAGGCTCGTGTTGAGGACGCCATGCACGCCACTCGCGCGGCAGTCGAGGAAGGCATTGTCCCCGGCGGCGGCACCGCTCTGCTTCGTTGCATCGCGGCAATCGAAAAGCTTAAGCTGCATGATGACGAAGCAGTAGGCGTCGGCATCGTGAAGCGCGCTCTCGAAGAGCCCGCCCGCCAGATCGCTCTTAACGCCGGACACGAAGGCGCTGTGGTGATCGGCAAAATCCGCGACTCCAAGGACGAGAACTTCGGATTCAACGCCGACACTGGCGAGTACGGCGACATGGTGAAGGCTGGCGTCATTGACCCGGCCAAGGTCACCCGCCTCGCTCTACAGAACGCCGCGTCTATCGCCGGCCTGATGCTCACCACGGAAGCTCTCGTGGCCGAACTGAAGGAAGACGACAAGAAGTCGGCAGCTGCTGCCGGCGGCCCAGGTGGCCCCGGCGGCATGGGCGGTATGTACTAAGACTTTCCAGCTAGCCCAATATCTCAATCCAACAACAGGGCGGGCCGATTTTCGGCTCGCCTTTTTTCTTGTCAGACTCTTGCGCCGTATGGTCGCGACCTGTAGCATCTCGCGCTATCCATGGCTGCAGACCTAACCTCTTCCCCGAAAGCTCGCTTCATCCGAAAGCACCCTGCACTTCTCTACTTCCTGCTCACGTTTGCAATTTCCTGGACGGCAGCATTTCTGATCGCAGCGCCGAAGTTCCTGCAAGGCGCGGAGCTTCCGAAAGTTACGGGCATCCTGATGTTTCCCGCAATGCTTCTTGGCCCGAGCTTTTCTGGAATTTTTCTGACCCGCTGGCTCGACAGTCGCCAAGGCTTACAGTCTCTCTTTGCACGAATGCGTGGCTTCCGGTTTCTGCTTCGCTGGTACATCGCGCTGGTCATCCCTCCCGCGATGGTTCTCGCCGTTCTTCTGTGCCTCAAAACATTCGTCTCACCGGTGTACGCACCAAATCACTTCTGGGTCGGCGTCACTTTCGGAATCCTGGCCGGATTCCTCGAAGAAATCGGCTGGATGGGTTTCGCTTATCCGAAACTGCGCCAACGCTTCGCCGTTCTTCCCGCAGCCGCAATGCTCGGCCTGTGCTGGGGCCTTTGGCATGCGCCTGTGATCAACTTCCTCGGCGCAGCCTCTCCTCACGGCAAAGCCCTCCCCGCGTCTTCGCGGCCTTCGTAGCCGCCATGACAGCCATACGCGTCCTGATCGCCTGGTTCTACGAACGCACACAAAGCGTCGCGCTCGCCCAGCTCATCCACATCAGTTCCACGGGTTCGCTCGTAGTCTTCAGCCCACCCGCAGTAAGTCCGCTGCAAGAAGCCATCTGGTACGCCCTCTACGCCGCCGCCCTCTGGTTCCTGGTTCTTCTGCTCGCACGCATATCCCCGCGAGCTATTCAACTGACGGAATACTGAAACTGGTTACTGACAACCGCCTCGTCCTTCCTTGCCTCCCCGCCTCTCCTTCGCTAGACTCGTCTCGCCTCGCTCATCGACTCCTCAGGGGGGAGTTGCCAAAATGCCTGGACTTTTGCAGCGCCTTTTACCGCGCGAAGTGGGTTTCTTTCGCCTTTTCGCAAAACAAGCCGAAAACATTGTTGTCGGAGCCAAAGCTCTTCAGCAAATGCTTTCGCACTACACAGGCGTGCCCGAACAGGTGCAAACGATCAAGGCCATTGAGCACCAGGGCGACGAAATCACCCACGACATCCTCACCAAGCTCAATCAAACTTTTATCACCCCATTCGATCGCGAAGACATTCATGCCCTCTCAAGCCAGCTCGACGATGTCATCGACCTGATCGACGCCGCCGCGAGCCGGTTCGTCCTCTATCGCGTGAACATCATCCGCGAAGGCACCATCGATCTCGTCAAAGTGCTTGTTTCTGCCACGATCGAGGTCTCAGCCGCCGTTCACGCTATCGAGACGCCCGATCAAGCCCTCAAGCACTGCATTGAAATCAACCGCTACGAAAACGAAAGCGATCGCCTCTGCCGCACGTTGATCGCGCAGCTCTTCGACGAAGAAAAAGACTCGGTCCAAATCATCAAATGGAAGGAAATCTTCGAAGTCATTGAGACTGCCGTCGACAAATGCGAGGACGTAGCCAACGTCATCGAAGGCGTCATCCTAAAGTCCGCTTGAGCCACCTGATGCTCTTCATCGCGTCATTACCTGAAATCGCGCTCCGCCGCGTCTTCTTTCCCGCCTTAGATTCTTTCTGCGGAGTCTCCACTAGTGCCTAGCTTCTCTCTCCTCGTAATTGTTATCGCCCTTACGCTCCTCTTTGAGTTCTCCAACGGATGGCACGATGCCGCGAACTCCATCGCCACCGTCGTTTCCACGCGGGTCCTCACTCCTCTGCGCGCCGTCGCATGGGCAGCCTTCTGGAACTTCATTGCCGCGTTCGTCTTCGGCACGGCTGTTGCCAGCTTGATCGGCGGTTACGGCGGTGCCGCCGTCGCGCATGCCGGGTACAAAGCCCTCATCGTTAGTGGCTGGATCAAGCCAGTAATTTTTATTTTCTTATCGCCGGTCGTAGGAATGCTTCTGGCAATCATTCTCACGACAATCGCCAGTTGGATCGTTCACCGCCAGCGGCCGCGGAAAGTCGACCGCGTTTTCCGCAGCTTGCAGCTACTCTCCGCCGCACTTTTCAGCTTGGGTCATGGCACGAACGATTCGCAGAAGGGCATGGGTATCATCACCACGGCGCTCGTCGCCGGTGGCTTGCTGAAATCATTCGCCGTTCCCTACTGGGTCATTATTTGCTGCCATCTCGCCATGGGCGGCGGCACTATGGCCGGCGGATGGCGCATCATCAAGACCATGGGCCAGCGCATCACCAAACTGACTCCATTCGGCGGTTTCGCCGCAGAAACCGCCGGCGGCCTGACCCTCGTCATGAATGCCGTTTTCGGTATCCCCGTCAGCACCACGCACACCATCACTGGCGCCATCGTCGGTGTAGGAGCTTCTCGCCGCCTCACCGCCGTTCGCTGGGGTGTCACTCGCCGCATCGTCTGGGCGTGGATTCTCACCATTCCTGGTGCCGCTCTCATCGGCGCTGGGGTCTTCCACGCTATCGAATTTATCCTCCGATAAGAATCGGAGAAATGTCCGTCCGCTTCGACTTCCTAGAACACAAACTTCAGGCTGAACTGCACTGTCCGTGGCAGCGCAAACTTCTCCAATGACGTGAACTGCCCAGCCCCCGATGAATCCACAACATTGTTACCGCCTCGGCCGGCACCTATTCGACCCTCAAAAGCTCCCATTCCCATACCATTTTCGCCCATTCACTTCTGAATGCTTTGATTCCCTACACCCCCATGCCCACGCTTGGTGTGAAAGCCTACCTAACTGACCTGCTGCGCTATCCGCAGCCATTCCGGCTCGTCCGTCGACGTCCAAGACCGGCTGCCACTTCTCCGTACTCTTCGCTGTTCCCAAACTACATCGCTAACTCCCTTCTTTTCAATGCCCGACGATCACTCCTTTCGCATTCCTTTCATTCTTGCGCCTGCAAGTCCTGTATTTGCCACTTTTGGCGAACTCCTCAAGCTTCCAACTCCGTGCCGCTGCTCTTACCACCGAGCGCCGACGCCGTTTTGTCTCCAACCCTGCTATGCGCTATATTTTCTCTTATCAACACGGACATAATTCATGACTGACACACACACATCACCATTTTGCACCGTCGAAGAAGCCGTCGAAGAAATCCGCAACGGCCGCATGATCGTCCTTGTGGACGACGAAGACCGCGAGAACGAAGGCGACCTCACCATAGCCGCCGAAAAAATCACTCCGGAAGCCATCAATTTCATGGCCAAGTACGGCCGCGGCCTCATCTGCCTCACGCTCACTGAGCAGCGTTGCGACGAGCTCCACCTCCCGCTCATGTCGCCAATCAACACCTCGGTGCATGGCACCGCTTTCTGCGAAGCCATCGATGCTCGCGTGGGCGTGACCACCGGCATTAGCGCGTCCGACCGCGCCATCACCATCCTCACGGCCATTGATCCGAAGACCAAGCCCCAGGACCTTGCCCGTCCCGGACACATGTTCCCGCTCCGCGCTCGCAACGGCGGCGTGCTCGTACGCGCTGGCCAAACTGAGGCGAGCGTCGATATCTCCCGCATCGCTGGCCTAAACGATTCTGGAGTCATCTGCGAAATCATGAATGAAGACGGCACCATGTCCCGCGTGCCGCAACTCATCGAATTCTGCCGTGAACACAATTTAAAAATGCTCACGGTCGCCGAACTCATCCGCTACCGCATGCAGCATGAGCGATACGTTCGCCGCGTCGCGGAAACTATTTTGCCTACCAGCTTCGGCGATTTCCGCATGATCGCTTACGCCAGCGACGTGGATCACGATCAGCATGTGGCGCTTATTCGCGGCGAACTCGACGGTGCTGATCCAGCTCTTGTGCGCGTTCATTCCCACTGCCTCACCGGAGATGTTTTCGGTTCTGTCGCCTGCGATTGTCACGAACTGGTTGCCCGTTCGCTCGCCGCAATTGCCAAAGAGAATCGCGGCGTTTTTCTCTATCTGCACCACACAGGCCGCGGCTTTGGCATCGAAGCCGCCGCTGAGCCTGGCGTTCTTCCGCAAATTCACATTCACGCACGCGGACAGCTCGATCGTTCGCCAGCGCGCCAGCGCCTCGTCCAGCACGAAAGCGGTATCGGCGCACAAATCCTGATCGACCTCGGCCTGAAAGATATTCGTGTTCTCACCAATCACCCGAAAAAAGTTGTCGCCCTCGAAGGCTACGGCATCCGCATCGCCGACCAGGTTCCTCTCCGCATCGAGCACCCAAAAGAAACTCACCAGCTGCTCTGAGTAAAAACGATTTCAATGATCTGGCGAACCCACGAGTGCAATCACGAACGCGAATACAAAAATCCTGTCATCTTGAGGGCGACAAAGTCGGCCGAAAGATCTCAACTTATGTCCCAAGCAGATCGTCTCGGTTGGGCTCAGGCCGGTTCGTTTCTGAACGTGTCTTCATGCCACACCGATGGCTGTACTTACCTAATGCAACAATAGACGATCGTTTCGGAAAGCAGTCAGGTTGAAAGCTCGCCGTGCGATTTACCTTTCCGCCGCCGACTCAAAAACGACTCGGCGGATACCCACAACATGAATGCTAGTCTTCGATTTACACAGTGACAACGCAGAAGCCATTACAAGAGACGCCTTCGGCGTTTTCTTCTCACCGCAGAATAATTTTCTGCGTATTGTTAATTCTCGGCGTTGTTGCCGTGTACTTTCCAACTCTCCACAGCGGCTTCGTTAATTTTGACGACCCAAACTACATCACGGAAAACTCGCATATCCAAGCAGGACTGACGTGGAAAACAATTCAATGGGCTGCGACAACGTATTACGACAGCAATTGGCACCCCCTGACGTGGGCGTCGCATGCTGTAGACATTTCACTTTTTCATCTGAATCCGGCGGCACACCACGCTGTCAATTTTTTGTTGCACGCGTTGAACGTAACCCTACTGTTCGCTGTGTTACAAAACGCGACGAAGCGCGACTGGGAAAGTTTTTTTGTCGCAGCTTTATTTGCAATTCATCCGGTAAATGTCGAGTCCGTGGCCTGGGCATCCGAACGTAAAAATGTTCTCAGCACCTTGTTTCTGCTGTTCGCATTCTATGCGTACGGCAGATACGCGCAACACCCGTCCACCACCAGATATTTAGCCGTGGTGATTTCTTATGTATTCGGTTTGGCAGCGAAGCCGCAGATCATTACTCTGCCATTCTTGCTGTTGCTTTGGGATTTTTGGCCTCTAGAGCGATGGCCTTCCCGCAGCGGCCAGAGCGGCTGTGACTCTGATCCTGTTCAGAGATCATTCGGGCGATTGTGGATCGAGAAAATTCCTTTGCTTGTTCTGTCCATCGCCAGCGCAGTGCTGACGATGCAATCGCAAGCGCAAGGCGGCGCGGTGCAGGTGGCCAATGCCGCGGGGCACACTGTTGCCGCGTACTCGATTCCAGTTCGACTTGAGAACGCGGCGGTGGCGTATGCGCGCTATCTGGAAATGCTGATTTGGCCGGTTCGCCTCGCTCCCATGTATCCGCACCCGGGGACTGAAATTCGCGCTCTGAGTGTCGCGATTTCCGGATGCGTGCTCGGCTTAATCGCAGCAATCGTCCTGCTAGCCTGGCGCCGCCGGTATCTGCCGGTGGGATGGCTCTGGTTTCTGGGCTCGCTAGTGCCGATGATAGGAATTGTGCAAGTGGGAGCGCAAGCGATGGCGGACCGCTATGCATATCTGCCGTTCATTGGACTTTTCTGCATGGCAGTGTGGGGAATTTCCGAGTTGGTGAGGGAAAAGGCTGAAACTAAGAAGATTGTGGCCGTCAGTGCCATGGTGGTTCTGATCGTTTTCGGAGCGCTCGCGCGGCGTCAAGTTAAATTCTGGAGCAACTCGGAGAGCTTGTGGGTTCACACGCTACAGGTCACGGAGCGCAACTTTGTCGCGCATGATTCGTTTGCAGAGTATCTGCTGAAGCGCGGCCGGTTCACGCAAGCATGCGCACATTTCCAATCGGCGGTGGAAATCTTTCCGGAAGATATGCCCGCGCAGGAAGGTCTGGGACTGTGCGCGCAAGCGCGAGGAAACTCTAAGGAAGCGATTGAGCGTTACGAAAACGTGCTTCGGCTTGCGGCGGAACCAAATCTTCGGGCGACAGCGTTCGCCAATCTCGGATCCATTTATCGGGGACTTGGCGACTACAAAAACGCCAAGGAGAACTTTGAATCGGCGCTGCACTTGAATCCGGACCTGCCGATCGCGCTTGTCGGCACGGGATTGCTGGCGCAAAGAGGATGGAATTATTCACTTGCCGCCAAACAATTCGCGCATGCCATGAATGTTGAACCTACGAGTGTGGGCTACCTGTTACTCGCGAAGGCACTGGAACGCGACGGTCGCGCCGAGGAAGCCAAACAGGCATACGCACAAGCACAACGGCTTTCAAGCAATTTGCAAAATGACCAGAAGACTGCGAACGAGCTCCTGGGAGAGTAAGAAAACGTCCGGCCAACGAAATGGTGCTTTAGGCCGTGCGCGAACCAGATGCCGTGAATAATTCCAATTCGCCAAAAAGGGCGGCCTGGGATTCGATTTGTTTGCGGTCGCCAACGACAACGATTTGCATATTTGCAGAGTCGAAGTAGGTTCTCGCGGCAGTGAGAACGTCTTCCGGCTTTAGAGCGCGGACCTTTCCACGATAGGTCTCGAGATAGTCGTCGGGAAGTTCATTCAGCGCAAGTGTGGAAATTTGCGAAAGCAGTCCGCTCTGCGTAGCAAGTCCCATGGAAAAAACGCCGGTCAGATAGTTTTGTGCGTCGAGCAACTCCGCCTCCGGAACCGGAAGCGCGCGAAGTTTGTCGATTTCGTAAAAGATTTCGGTAAGCGCTGCGGCCACAACGTCGTTACGTACCGCCGCGGAGACCGAAAAATATCCGTACTGCCACAAGGGATTCACGCCGCTGCGCGGGCTGTAAGTATAGCCTTTATCTTCACGGATATTCATCACGAGCCGCGAATTGAAAGCTCCGCCGTACAAACTGTTGGTAAGGCCGAGTTTGATCCAGTCGGGATGTTTGCGAGTAATAGCGTGACAGCCGCAAAGAATTTGCGTTTGCACCGAGCCTGGCAAATCCACGAGGTACACTCGCCTACCTTTCGGAACTGGAGGCTTCGTGCTCTCTGGAATTGCGGGTTTCCTGCCGCTCCAGTCGCCGAAGGCTCTTTCTGCAGCTTTCTGCATCGCGGCTGGATCGAAATCGCCAACGAGTATTAATATTGCGTTTTCTGGAGTGTAGAAATCGCGATACACAGATTGCAACTCTTCGCGCGTATACGCGGAGACCTGTTCTTCGCTGGGAGAGACCTGCGCGTAAGGGTGGGAACCAAATAACACTTTGCGGAGCCGTTCACCTGCAAGAAAACCGGGTTGCGTGCGTTCCAGTTTTACTTCTTCGAGTTTTTGCCGGCGTTCGCGCTCAAATTCTCCCGCGGGAAATGCCGCCTCACGGGCCAATTCATTGACGAGCTGCAGCAACGGTTCGGCGTAATCGCTCAGGCCAGCGAACGAAATGGCGCTGGTGTCCTGTCCGGCGCTGACGGAGAGATCCGCACCAAGTCCGCGAAGATGCTCTTCGATTTCGCGACTAGTGTGTTTCGTGGTGCCGGTGCGCACCATTGTCGCGGCCATTTCCGCAAGCGCGGTTCCGCGCGCTGCTGCGGCTGCGTTCCCAGAGCGAAGATAAAGCTCGCCGTGAATTTTCGGAATTGTGTGTGATTCGAGAAGAATAATCTCGAGGCCGTTCGCGAGTTTTGTTTTCGTTCGCTTTGGCCAGTGCACTTCGCGCTCCGCCGAGAGCGCGGGAATCGACTTTGCTGTCCGCTGAACTTGAGTAGCCATCAGGCCGCCTCCTGCGCGGATTTCTCCAGAGGTTTGCGAAAAACGATGGCGCGATTCTGTGGCAACAAATAGTTTTGCGCCGCGGCCAGGACTTGTTCTTTTGTGACCGCAAGAAATCCGTCGAGAATCGTATTAACGAGTTGCGGCTCGCCGTCAAACAACGTGAAGCCCGCAAGCAAGTGCATCAGGCCGTATTTCGGCATATGGCCACCGCGCCCGCCTTCGAGCGTCGCGAAGTAGTCGGAGCGCCACTTCACCTTGAGTTGGTCCAGTTCGGATGCGGTGATTCCCTTTTCTTTAACCTCGCGAATAATTTCATCGAATGCGGCGAGAGTGTTCTCGCCGGAAATTTCCGGCTTGTGAAAAATGCGCGTGGTCATTTGCGTAGGACCGTCATAAACAAACACGTCGTCGATGCCGCCGTCGGCTTCAACCGCGATCTGCTTTTCGAGCACCAGCTCGCGATACACGCGGCCGGCTCGTCCACCGTGAAGCGCCTGATCGAGCAAACCCATGGCGCACCATTCAGGCGTGCGGCGCGGAGGCATCACGTATCCAATGGCCATGGCAGGTAAAGTTCCAAATTTTTCGATGACATCGCCGCGGCGTTCTGCGGTTTGCTTCGGTTCCGAGGGATCGGCAAATTTCGGGGGCGGCCCGGCAGGAATATCGCCGAAATGTCTTTCAGCGAGAGCAAATCCCTCCGCAAGATTGACGTCTCCAAGAATCAACAAAACGGCGTTGTTGGGAATGTAGTACGTGCGAAAAAACGTCTGGACATCAGCCAGGCTTGCCGCGTCCAGATCGGCGAAGTCGCCGTAAAAATTGTGAGCGTTCGCCCAATTGCGAAACGCGACAGGTGGCATATCAAGCCATGGAAAGCCGCCGTAGGGCTGATTCATTACGTTGACGCGCACTTCTTCTTTCACAACGTCGCGCTGGTTGCGGAGATTCTCGTCATCGACCTTGAGCGCGCGCATACGGTCAGCTTCGAGCCACAGAACGCGTTCCAGGGCATTTGAAGGCACCGCCTCGAAATAATTCGTGACATCATACATTGTGGAACCATTCAAGACGCCGCCGCTCGAATTGACGAGCTTGATGTGCTGCATTTTGGGCGCATTTTCCGAGCCCTGGAACATCATGTGCTCGAAAAGATGAGCGAAGCCGCTGCGCCCCTGCGGCTCAAGACGAAATCCAATCTTGTAGTAGACACCCACTGTGACTACCGGAGCAGTCGAGTCTGGTGCGACCACGACGCGGAGTCCGTTTCCAAGAGTTTTGTGCTCGATAGGAATCTGCAATGGCTTCACGCGTTTGCCCCTCTGACCTTAGATTGTGAACTACTTTTTGTTGAGATTCTTGAGAGCTCGCCGATTGCGCCGTCCGCATCGCGCGCAAGGACGCGAGCAGCAAGACGGTTCACTGCCCGATACGCTTCCAGATACTCTGACGGAGCACTCTTTAGCGCTTCTTCGTGCAGCGCGATCACGTCGTAATCGCTGCGAGAGAGGGGACCTGTCCACGCGGCGCGAGGTCCAACGCGCTCCAGATTTTCAAGCACCTGCCGCGCAAGAGGCAAGAGGGCTTTCAGCGCTTCTTGTCGCTTCATTCCAAGCGAGCCAAAAATCCGAACTGCTGTTTCCTGAAGGGCAAGGACGTGGCCGGCCGACATGACCGCTGCTGCATGATAAAGAGGTTTACTCGCGGCTGAGAGTTGAACGGGCTGGCCGCCCAGCACTCTCGTCATGTTACGCGCCACACGAACCGCCGCAGCATCACCTTCAATAGCGAAGACTCTTCCCTCAAGCGCGGGAATTCCGATGCCACTGAATGTTTGCAACGGATGAATCGAGCCGATGGCGGCACCCATGGAACGCAATCCTACCAGAACGTCAGAACTGAGCGCGCCACTGGTATGGAGCGCGATTTTTCCACGTAATTCCGTTTCGCCTAACGATGCGAGCCTGGTCACCACCTCGGCGATGGCGGATTCCGGCACGGCAATCAGAATAACCGGCGCGGAGAAAATACTCTGTGATAATTCTCCACGCGCCGACCCGCCGCCAATAGAACGGACAGCGCGGCGAGCAGTCGATTCGCTTCGGGTGACAACGGAGTGAATCCGCCAGCCCTGCTCACGCAACCGGCGGCCGAGTGCGCGGCCGATGCGACCTGCTCCTACTATGGAAATTCCTAGTTTCATCACTGTGTTAGGATACCGTGTCAGCACCTTCGAACACCAATTCATGCATGTCTCAGGCCTCTTATTCTTCACGCTCATTGCGATTTTCTGGATTGCACACGGCCTTCGTGTCGCGATAGGCGCCTTGCAGCTACCCTGGCTGAAAGACTCATCCCCGGCCGCGGATGCGGATTGTCCGCGAGTCTCGCTTCTGGTTGCGGCGCGAGATGAAGAGGGGAAGCTGCCGCAGGCGCTAGAAAGTTTGCGGCACATCGACTACCCCGGATTGGAAATTATTGCCGTAAATGACCGATCGTCTGACGGCACGGCGCAGATTTTGCATAACGGCGCGAAATATGATTCGCGATTGAAGATTGTGAATGTTGAAACACTGCCGGAAGGCTGGTTGGGAAAACCGCATGCACTTCAACGTGCTTACGAGGCATCGTGCGGGGAGTGGCTATTGTTTACTGACGCGGACGTCCGTTTTCGCCCCGACGCGATTCGCCGCGCGATCACTCTCGCGAATGCGAAGCAGCTCGATCACCTGACATTGCTGAGCGATGTGGAAATGCACGGTTTCTGGGAAAGGTCGGTGTTGACGTTTTTCGGGTTGGGATTTCACCTGGCAACAAATCCGCGCGCTGTTTCCGATCCGAGATCGCGCGCCTACATCGGAATTGGCGCGTTCCAACTGGTTAAGCGGTTGGCCTATGAAGCGAGTGGGACGCACCGACGGCTGGCCTTGGAAGTGGTGGACGATATGAAGCTCGGAAAAATTGTAAAGCAAGCGGGATTTCACTCAGGAGTCGGGATCGCGCAGCGGTTTGTCTCCATCCGCTGGCATGCGGGAATCAAGAATATTGTTCGTGGAGTGACAAAGAACTTTTTCGCGGGATCCGAATTCAAGATTTCGGTTGTGGCGCTGCAGCTTACTGCACTGTTCTGCGTCAGCATTCTGCCGTTTCTCACTCTGCCATTCGTGCACGGGTGGACGTTGGCGCTTGTTTTGCTGAGCGTCATGATTGCGATGGGTTTTCACGCGGGAACTGCGTGGGTGATGCGCGCCTCGCCGCTTTATGCGTTCACTCATCCCGTCGGAGCCGCGATTTTCAGTTACATGCTCATGCGTTCAACGGTCGTGACGCTTTTGCAGGGTGGCATCGTCTGGCGCGGCACGTTTTATCCGCTCGACGAACTGCGGCGCGGAATCGTGTGAGCGGCTGACTCGGGATCGAGTCGTTAGTGAAAGCCTGGAAAGTGGCGCCCGCTTCACAAGGCGGCCGCGAAAAATGCGGAGGTGCGCGCTAATCCGCGGGGGTTTGCGCCGCCGTCGTTTCCCGGCCAAACACACCGGCCAGATCTTGATTTTTGATGGAGCGTATGCGGTCGCGAAGCTGTGCGGCTTTTTCAAACTCAAATTTCTTCGCGGCTTCGCGCATCTGAGACTCGAGTTTGCTGAGGAGTTCGGCAACTTCCGTTTCCGTCCGCGCCGTAGCAACCGCGGCATCGAGTTCAGTGGCATCAAGCGGAATCGAGACGTAGTCCGCCTCGACAATTCTTGCCAGGTCCATATCAACGCCTTTGATGATGGATTGTGGCGTGATGCCATTTTCCTTGTTGTACGCGACCTGCTTCTCGCGGCGACGATTGGTCTCGGAGATCGCCTCGTTCATGGAACGTGTGCGTGTGTCTGCGTAGAGGATGGCGCGGCCCTCAACGTGGCGAGCGCAACGGCCCATGGTCTGAATGAGAGAAGTGGCGCTGCGTAGATAGCCTTCTTTATCGGCGTCGAGAATCGCGACGAGCGACACTTCAGGAAGGTCCAAGCCTTCGCGTAAAAGATTGATTCCGATCAGGACGTCGTATTCTCCGCGACGCAGGTCGCGCAGAATCTTGATGCGATCAAGCGTTTCGATTTCAGAATGCAAGTAACGGCAGCGGACGCCGATCTCCGTGAAATATTCGCTCAGGTCCTCAGCCATGCGCTTGGTAAGAGTCGTGACTAAAACACGCTCGTTCTTGGCCGCGCGAATGCGGATTTCTTCGAGGAGATCGTCGACCTGGCCCTTCACGGGACGAATTTCCACTTCGGGATCGACCAGACCGGTGGGGCGAATCACCTGCTCCACAAAAACGCCACCTGACTTCGTGAGCTCGTAAGGGCCTGGAGTGGCGGAAACGTAGATGACCTGGTTTGTACGGTTTTCGAATTCTTCAAAGGTTAGCGGGCGATTATCGAGCGCCGACGGCATGCGGAAACCGTAGTTCACCAGAGTTTCCTTGCGCGCGCGATCACCGTGATACATTCCGCGAACTTGCGGAATGGTCTGGTGCGATTCGTCCGCGAAAAGCAGATAGTCCTGCGGAACGTAATCGAGCAATGTGGGCGGCGCTTCGCCCGGTAGACGGCCACTCAGGTGGCGGGAGTAATTTTCGATGCCGTGGCAATAGCCAATCGTTCGCATCATTTCAATGTCGAAGAGCGTACGTTGCGTCAAACGCTGCGCTTCAACAAATTTTCCCTGCTTCTCGAGTTCTTTTTTCCACCAGCCGAGCTCTTCCTGGATGGTGACGATGGCGCGCTCGCGCTGATCCTGCGGCATGGCGTAGTGCGTTTTCGGGTAGATGGGAACACGCGACAAATCCTGCTGGCCTGGGCGAACCTCTCCAGTTACCGGATCAATCTGACGGAGAGTGTCAATCTGGTCGCCCCACATTTCGATGCGATAGGCCTGGTCTTCGTAGGTCGGATAAATTTCCAGGATGTCGCCACGCACGCGAAATGTTCCGCGGCGCAAATCTTCGCTGCGCTCGTATTGAATATCCACAAAGCGACGAAGCAGGGCTTCGCGCGTGGTCTGATGGCCCTTTTCGAGCATGACCAGCATGCCGTAATAGGCTTCAGGTGAGCCGAGGCCGTAAATACAACTTACCGAAGCGACGATAATGACGTCGCGGCGTTCAAAGAGCGAGCGCGTTGCGCTCATGCGGAGCTTATCGAGTTCGTCGTTGATGGTAGATTCTTTTTCAATGTAAACGTCGGCGGCGGGGACGTAGGCTTCCGGCTGATAAAAGTCGTAGTAGCTGACGAAATATTCGACGGCGTTTTCGGGGAAAAAGGACTTGAACTCGTGATAGAGCTGCGCGGCAAGAGTTTTGTTGTGCGCGAGTACCAGCGCAGGGCGATTCGAAGCTTCGATAACTTTAGCCATGGCGAATGTCTTGCCGGAACCGGTGACGCCGAGCAGAACCTGGTGCTTGTCTCCAGCTTCGACGCCGCGAAGAAGTTGACTGATCGCCGCGGGTTGGTCTCCGCGAGGCTGGTACGCGCTCTTGAGTTTGAAAGTCATGAAGGGCTTCTCCTGCCGCTCCAATGAGGTATGCACAAACTTTCATTATAGCGCGGCTGGCGAGTTTACGTTTTTTCGTTTGGCTCCCGGGCGTCGATTGCGATTGAGCGATGGTTTCAATGTGATTCCTGCGGTGAATCGGGAACCAGGAAAATCTGCGAATGGCTTTTCGCGTTAAGACTGTAGTGGACCTGATTTGTACCGTCGGTGAGTGCAACGATCGCGTCCATGAGTTGTTGAGCGTCCTCGGTGGAGCGAATGAGAAGGCCGGTAGAACGCGAGATGTAAAGGATGGTTTCGTTTTGGCCCGTCGCGATTCCCCGTGTCTTCAGGTCGCGGAGCTTGTAGTCCTCGGGAGTGGCGCTCCTGGCAGAAGACTTTTGATGTAGCGTGGCGCGGACCAGCACAACCGCGCAGAGTTGTGAGCTCGACGCAGATTGTTTTGAATTGGCATTTGGTGGCTGATCGTAGAGTCCGCAAGGCTCGTCGCGGACATAGTGATATTTTTTTGTCCAGGTCAGGCCCGCGATCGGCGAAGGCGCGGTTTCCAGCTCGACGACTTCCCATTTTCGACCGGCGGTCACGCCTTTTTTGGGAAACGCCCAGGACGAAGTGAATCGGCCGAGCCAATCGTTCCAGGCAAATTGCTGCACGGGAGACAGTTGATCAAATCCCCTAATTTGGGATGCTGAGCCATTGGCAGCGACGAAGACTTCAACCGATTTGTCGGCAGTAGGAGCTGCGACAGACTGCCGAGACGAAGACGTTGGCTGGCGCTCGGAATAATAAGTCTTCAGACGGAATCCGGCAGCGGTGACTTCGGTAATTTCAACTTGGAGAAGACCGGAAGCACTGACGTTTGCCGCCACTGGGAGCTGCGGGGATGCGACGCGGCTTTCCGTTTTCACGTTGCGCGAACTGCTGAAATCGATGCGATAGAAAAATGTCTGCCCCGTGTGCAATTGAGGAGCGAGTCGAGTTCGCTGAGAAAAGGACGGAGGGACCGCGAGTGCAAGAAGGGTTCCGGACAAAAATAGACGTGCAGACACGCAAAGGCGGCTCACGGCACGGGCTCAATCCGGACCGAAAACGTGAGATCCGAGGACGCCATACGCTAACGCCCCATGGGAGCGGCGAGCGTGCGGTCAAAGAAATCGCTGGCCGCGTGATATGCCTTGCTCCACGACTGATGGAGCAAAAAATCGTGGATCTCGTCAGGAAAGACGAGCTGCTCGATGTGAATACCACGCTCGCGCAGCCGCGCGACGAGGTCCACCGTCTGAGCAAAGTAAACGTTGCGATCGTCATCGCCGTGAATGAAGAGCACAGGCGATTTCCAACTGTCGACAGATGTCACGGGAGAAGAATCGTGCGCGAGCTTGGTGAGCTCCGGCGGGATATTTTTGCCGTCCCAATTGTCGGTGGGCCAATCGTGCACGCCGTGAAGATCGACACCCGCCGCGAAGAGATCAGAATTTCGCGCAAGGCCGAGCGCGGTGAGATAACCGCCGTAACTGCCACCCCACAGGCCGATACGCGCGGGGTTCACGTCAGCGCGCGCCTGCAGATATTTTCCGGCGGCGACTACATCCTGATATTCGCTGGCACCTCGTCCAGCACGGCCGGGAGCCTCGCGAAAAGCGCGGCCGTATCCGATGCCGCTGCGATAGTTCACGGAGAGGACGACGTAGCCACGACTCGCAAGATACTGGTTCATGGCGTAGGAATTTGAGTAGTAATACATGTAATGCCAGCCAAGTAACATTTGGCGCATCGAGCCACCGTGAAAGAAGAGAATGCCTGGACGCTTTTCCCCGGGTCTTAGATCTTTGGGCAGGAAGAGTTGGCCATGAATGTCGAGACCGTCGGCAGACTTAAAAACAATTTGTTGTGGTACGACGAGTCTGTCAGCGGGAAAATCTGCAGGCCACGTTTCCACAGCGAGCGGTTGCGGCACGGCGCGAGAATCCGCGATGCGCCTTACAAGCGTCCGAGCCGTGTGCTGAGCGTCGGAGGCAAGATAGACCAACGAATCCGTAGCGGGAATCGCGGTTGGCCGCCATTCAATTCCCTGTCCATTGCTTATTTGTTGCGGGGCATCACCGGCCGTGGTCACGCTCCACAAATGGCGCCGGTCAACGTCGTTGCAATTCGAATTGAAGAAGATAGTCTTTCCCTCAAGGCTGAAGGACCACTGCTCGACTTCGCAACTTCCAGGAGTTAGAAGTTTTGGCGTGCCGCCCGCTACCGGCAAAGAGTAAAGATGCTGCCAGCCATCCTGCTCGCTCGCGAATACAATTTTGTTGTCAGCGGCCCAGTGGATCACACCACCGCCTGTATCGTTCGCCATGTAGGGGAAGGAATCCTGCAGTTCCCGGCCACTGTGCCAAATCTCTTTAGCATTCAGCGTCGCGACATCGGCCACCCAAATCGTCCAAGGATGCGGGCGATCCGGTTCGATGAAATAACCTTCAGGCGTGTCACGTGGAACTGCCGGTCTGCGGATGAACGCCAACTGCTTACCATCGGCGGACCATTGGGGATTCGAATCGGTGTCCACACTTGCCGCGACGAACCGAACGGTCTTACTACTTACATCGTAGATGCCGATGAAGCTGTGATCGCCCCGTCCAGAAACGAAGGCAAGTTTGCTGCCGTCAGTCGACCAGTGATGTTCAGCGTTGGCGCCACGAACGAAAAGTTGTACCGGCTTTTCCTTGCCGTCCAACGGCGCGAGCCATAATTCGCCGTCGCGCAAATAGGCACAAATTCCTTTGTTGGAGATTTCGCCGCCGTGACCCGCATCGATTTTTTGCGGGTCTCCACCGCGCCACGAAATCTGAAATACGGCTTCTTCGGCGCCGGCGGGATTGCTGGTGGGATTGGGCGATTGGCCGGTGCGATTCTTACCTCCGCCGCGCGTGTACACAATTGTGTTGGCATCAGCCGAAAACTGCAGCGCCGACAATTCCTGTCCGTCTTCTTCCATGTACGAAGTAAGGCGCCGCGCTTTGAAGTCCGGCGCTTCGGCAACATAAATATTTCGCTTGCCCTTTTCGTCAAGCACCCATGCAATGCGAGGCGCGGATTTCGCAGCGGTCAAATCGCTGGGAAACGGCACACTCAAAACTTGTTCCAACGTAAACGATTGTTGCGCGCGCATAGGCACGACTAGAAAGAAGAGCGCGACAGCAAATGCGGTGACTATTACTGCGGTCAATCTTTTGATGCGCGGCTGAGTTTGCATCGTTCTCCTTCAATCCCCCGGTTGTTGTGCAGTGGCTTTTTCAAGCGAAACTTTTGGTTCAGCGAGCGGGCCGGAAATCTGCATGAAGCGAACGGTGTTCTCCACCCGCGCGTTGCGGCCGGTCAGGTGACTTTCCGCGGTGAGGTCGGCATCTTCAGAAAAACTGACGCTGCCTTTCAACAAAAATTCGCCCGCCGGGGAGGCCAAGCGCAGACTGTTCAAATCAAATCCACCATCGCTCAGGTGAAAAGTGCCCGCACCAGCGGTCCAGCGTGAAGTCCCGGTTTTCCATTCCCCCAGCGCCATTGTCCCCGCGATGTCCCATCCCCGCAGTTCCACGTTGGCTAAGTGAATTTCGCCCTTGCCGTCAAGACCACCGAGCAGAGCTTCCCGGCCGATTCCTGCCGCGTGAAGTTCGAGACGACCGTAAGCCGTACCCGCCAAGCGGTCGGAAAGCTGCGCGAGCCACGGAGTTTGCGAGATTGAAATTCGGTCGAAGGAAGCAGCAATGTCGTATAGCGGTTTTGCGGAAAATGCAGCATCCGCACTGCCAGTTACCTGCCCGCCCGACCATTGCGCCTGAACATTGCGCATGCTGAGCTTCAGCGCGTCGACTTTTGCCTGCGCGCGAAATTGCTTCAGCTTGATCTTCTCAATCGTCAATTCATCCACTCGCAGATCGCCGGAAGCACGAATACGCCGCAACACGATGCTGCGCGGTTCCGGCGCTGGCATGCCACCAAGTGCGGGCGGCAGCAAGCGCTGTAACCAGCCGGGCCGCGCACGTGGGCCGATCCAGCGGTCGAGTTCTGCTGCGTCTAGATGATCCGCCTGCAATTGAAAGGTCCAAGGAGCAATTTCGGTCTCGCCAAAATCGCTCGGTAGGATCCTCGGCTGTTCCACCGAACCGGACCAAGTAGCTCCGAACGCAACAACTTTCCCCAACGTAAATTTCCGAACCGCGTTTCGCCATTCGGCGCGCAGATTTTCAAGCTGCACCGGCTGGTTCAGACCCGCCACTTGCAACATCGCTTGCGAGACGTCAGCGCGGCCGTTCCAAGCGGGGACGCTCCCCGCGCTCCAGTCCCAATGCAAATCGGCACCTGCTTTCCCGCGTAGCTCCCAACCATTTTGCAACGGCCGACCAAAGGCGTTCGCAAGGCTGAAAATATCCTGGATTCGTGCGGCTTGTCCTTCGATACGAATACCTCCAGCTTTCGCATCAAAATCGTGAACGAGCGAGAGATTGGCAGTAGCCCCAACGAGGCTTCCGCCAGAAACATTGCCGGGTGCGGACACAATCCTTGCGTTCGAAGAAACAGTTCTGCCAGTGGGAATGCTTACGCCAAAGGGTTCGATGACCAATTTCTGTTTCTGCGTTCCGCCGCGCATAGCGCGCACTTCAACCGATCCCGTGAATCCTGGAACGGTCCAGCGTCCGCCGGGACTTGAAAACGCCAGTTCGTTCAATGAAAGTGGCCAGCCACGAAAATTCGCAGCTCCGGTGAAATACTGCGTTGCGCGGATTTCTTCCGCAACTGCTGGGCGAAACGCGCGATACCAGTCAAGAAGATCGGCAGCCTGAATGCCAGCCGAATCCATACGTACTTCCAAACTGGATTCCGCGACATTCTTCAGCGAGGCGGTACCGCGCAAATTTGAACGTGGACTCTCAACGACCAATTCGTCGGCATCCATCGTGCTGGCACCAGGATTCCACCGCCCGTTTACGCGAATTCCAAGACGTGGATTGTCGTCACGCTCGGTCAAATCCCAACGATGAATTCCCGATGCGCGGGCGCGAACAGCAAAAGTCCAATCGCCGGGCGCCACATTTTTAGTCCCTGGAAGCAAAGCGTTGGTACTCGCGGCACTCGCTTCCGCCGCAAACAGACCGCGAACGCCAAAATCACGCCCGCCAATCAGGCGAAACACGTCCGCGAGCGAACACTTCGCCCAACTGATTTGAAAATGCGCCGGCTGCAATCGCGCGGATGTTCCCGCGACGTCACCTCGAACTCTGACCGTGCCCGCAAGCTGAAGAGGAACGCCACTGCGCCACGGCTCCGCGGTTAAATCCAGACTCCAACGTCCTACAGCAGTCTGTTCGACAGTCCCCTCAACTTGAAGAAATGCAAAGGAGGTCTTATTGTCACCAAGTTTAAAATTGATGCGGCCGTCGTTGATGTCAATTCTCTGCAAGTGGTACGCGGAAGGCGCGCGCGCGCCAGGGTTCGCGGATGCGGCCCGGGTTACTGTAGCCGCCGGCAACCAGCGCTCAAGGTTCCATCGGCCTTCTTGATCGCGCACAAGGATCAGACTCGGACGCTCCAGCTGCAACGTACCCAGTTCGAATCTTCCGCGCAAAAGTCCGATCCAGCGCAAACCCGCTGAGAGTCGTTCCGCACGAAGAAAATACTCCTGGCCGAATCCTGGGTCTTCGCCGACGCTTACCCCATAAGCATCAAGCCGTGGGCTGGGGAACAGACTGGCGGAAAATTGCCGCACTTCCACGTCTCGTCCGAATGAACTCCGCAGCTGTGTGGTGAGAAAAGCTCGCACACGAGCGGTCCGCACGAGCCAGGAGACGCCTTCCTGCACGGCGACCAATGCCAGCAAGAGCGCGAGTCCCGGTTTCCACCATTTGCGTAAGCTGTTCACTGCAATTTCGCCGACGAGTCTTAAGAAGCCGCCTGATGCCGCAAAATTTTCGCAGACTCCGCCGCAAATTGGTAGCAATTGCGGATTGCGAAATCGCTCAGCTCAACGGGCCTGGCTAATGAACAGTATGGAGCATCCGGCTCCAGCGTGTGCGGGCGGGCAAGTGCGCCAGGGTATCAAACACGGCGCGCAGGCGCTGTGCAAAAGTCGATTGCCCGTAGTCAGCCGAAGTCGCGTTCACCGACCAATAAATCAAGAACGGGCGGCCCATGATGGCATTGCGGTCAACAAAACCCCAGTAGCGGCTGTCAAGGCTGTGGTCACGATTGTCGCCCATAGCAAAATATCTTCCGGATGGAACGACAAGTTCGTCGCCCTGAATATACTTTCGAATGTTGTGAGCCCATTCTGGTTCCACAGGAGAGCTATAGAGAGGATTGCCAGCTGGAGGAAACGAATAGTTCAGCGGGTCGTAGCCCGCGGCGGAATCGTGCACGACGTAAGGCTCATTCAACAGTTTGCCATTGACGTACATCTGCTGATCCACGAGCTTCAGGTGATCACCCGGAAGCCCAATCACGCGCTTCACGAAGTGCTGATGATCCGCATATGGAAATTTGAAAACGATGATGTCTCCACGTTTGAGGGCGCGATATGGAAGGAATTTCTCGTACCACGCTCCAGTGCCGCCGAAAACAAATTTGTTAACCAGCAGGTGATCGCCTACCAGCAACGTCTTTTCCATGGAAGGCGAAGGAATCTTGAATGCTTGCACCACGAAAGTAGTGCCAAAAAGCGCAAGGATCACTGTAACCAGCAGCGATTCCAGATATTCAGAAATCGTCGTGCTGTCGCGGTGGGTCTGATGCGTGGTCGGCTGCTCGTGTGTGGGGCTTTCCGTCATCCAGGATTAATCTCGCGTGCCCGCATGTTCCAGGCGTTCCAGAGCGGCACGCGCAGCCTTCTGCTCCGCTTCTTTCTTGGTACTTCCGTCGCCGCTTGCCAGGCATTCGCCAAGCGACCAGACCTCAATGTGGAAAAGCTTTTGGTGGTCAGGTCCTTCTTCGCGCGCCAGCCGGTACTCAGCAGGCGGCCGTCCGCGGCCTTGCAAAAATTCCTGCAGCGCCGATTTGCGATCGGAATCCGCAATATGCGCGCCCCCGCCTTCCAGCGCAAACTCAAAGAGCAGCCGCCGAAGCAAGTCTCTGGCGGCATCCAGTCCGGAATCCAGAAAAATCGCACCCACAATGGCTTCAAGCGCGTCCGCGACGATTGCCGCTTTCTCGCGTCCGCCGGTTTTCTCTTCGCCTCGCCCTAGCCGCAAAAATTCACCGATTCCTAAGCGCCGCGCCGCCTCCACAAGCGCCTGCGCGTTTACCAGGTACGCCCGGCTACGCGACAACTGACCTTCGCTCCAGTCCGGAAACTTTCCCACCAAATATTCGCTTGCAAGGAGATCGAGCACCGCATCACCCAGAAACTCCAGCCGCTCGTTATCCTGCATTCCGGACGAATTTCCACCGCACGCTTCCGCCGCGGCACGCAGTTCTGGGATCGCGGAGCTGTGCGTTAACGCCCTAGTGAGCAATTCCGGATCGCGAAAGCGATAACCCAACCGCTCCTGCAGTTCATCGTCTTCGTTATGCGTCATGCGAGCCTGCTGCTGGGTGCGGGCAGATTTTACTTCGGCGAACTCAATTGCGTCGAACTCTGTTTTTTTGCCTCTTCCGCCCCGTTTTTGCATACGGCCTGCAAGCCGCTGGTGATTGCGGCGCACTTAGTGAAAACAGCCGCTGCTTCTTCATAGTGTGAAGCTTTCTGGTTTGACATGCCCAGAACATACAAATTTACGGGATCGGGCGTTGGGTTCGGGTCAATCTTCACGGATTGCTCCAGCTCCGGAATTGCATCGTTATATTTGCCACGCCGAAAATAGACAAGTCCCAGCCCACTGTGTGCCATCGCCAGCGTGGCGTTCTTTGCTGCGTTGAAGTTTTGGTCCGCCATGCCTTCCGGCTTGGTAATCGTTGGCGTGATTTCAAGTGCTCGCTTACCGTAAGTCTCGGCCTTGGCGAGCTGCTTCTCGGGCTCCGGAGTGCTGGCGTTTATCGCGCGCGGAATGGTCTGGCTGAGAATCGCCATCGTCTGAACATCATCCGGTTTCAGCGCAACTTCCTTGTCGCCAATCTCGAACGCCTTGTCGGCCTTGCCACTCTGAATGTAGTCAAACGTCAGCGCGGAATACACAACCGGACGATACCGGCTTTCCGGGTATTTCTTCAAAAAGTCCTCGCCCGCGGCGATTTTCTTTTGAAGATCCGTGTTCGGCATCGCCTGAAACGCCTTCACTGCTGCATCTTCCTCGGCGTTCGCCGGCGGCTGCGAGCTAGGGATGTCGAGCGAGCTGCCGGACTCGGCGGGTTTCTGCTGTTTATTGGTTTGCTGTCCAGGCTGGTTCTGGCCACCCTGCTGATTCTGGCTGCTCTGCGCGAATGCAGTCGCTGCAAATGCGGTGAGGCATCCTGCCAGCAGGATGGCTGTCGTCGCAATTCTGTTCTTACTGCTCATCGTGCTTCTCCTTTTGATTGTTGGACACCCTGTGGCTGGTCTACCACTTTATGATACACATTTTCGGCGCGACCCGGGCAGGTCCTCAAAGGGCTTACGGCCGTTCCGGACTTTTCGTTCCGCCCATCGCGCTTAGCGCTTTTGTCGCCGCCTGCTTCGCCTTTTCCGGCGCACCATCCACGGCAAGAGCGGCGTGATATTCTGACTTCGCGCGCTCCGGCTGGCCCTCGATGTCGTAGATCGTTCCCAGATGAACGTGAGACCACGCGAGCACCAGAGGATCCTGTGTCGCCGCGTGTTCGCCGCTCGTCAACCGTCCAAAAACTTCCTTTGCGCGGACGCCATCCTGCTCCATCATCGCGACGACTCCAAGTCCAAACAGTGCCCGCGGCTGATCTGGATATTTCACCAGCACTTTTTGAAACGAAGCCTCTGCGGCGCGCGGATTTTTCTCCGCAATGCGTCGTTCTCCTTCCGTCAGCGCAGCTATCGCTTCCGCGTCATTTGGAATTGTCGTGGGCGCAACAGCTTTGTGATGGGCTAAGACTTCCGCCTCGGCCGCGTTCGTTTTTGTTCCACGCGGCGCAAACTTGATGGTGGCGATTCTTTTTCTTTCCGCTGCCAGATCGATCGAACGCACCAGGTCGGGAAAGTACAACTTCATCCCAGGTTCAGACTGCTCGAACTTTGCAAGAGCGGCAAATAATGGCCGAACGAACACATAACCATCCGCGTCGGCGATATCCATTGCTGATTCGCGTTCGCCGGGAGACATCCGCTTCAGCTTCAGCTCAACGGCCCGAACGGTGCACTCGGCGACATACGACGGAAAATCGTCCTTTAAGTCAGGATCAAGCCGCGGAGCAGCGGCAGCGGTTTCAAACAGCGGCAGCTTGACGGCAATCACGTGCGAATACTGCAGCGGCAAGGGATCCAGCAAGAAATGCAAAAACGCATGGCGGACAGTGTCCAGCGGAACCTGGCCGGAGCCGCTTACCACCAGTGAATAGTGATCGCCAAAATTCCGCACGTTGGTGATGCGGCCGACAAGCGGCTCCACGATGATGGTGAATGAGCGAGGGCTGGTCGGATCCAGAATTTCGCGCAAGTAACCGGTCGCCACAAAAACGACTTGCGAAACCGAATCGTGCATCTGTTCAATCTCGCGGTTGTAAACCGGTTGAACTTGCCGCCACAGCTCCCCGATTTTCTGTTCCTTATAATAGTTCGAAAGAATCTCCGGGAATCCTTCGAGTGCAATAACTTCGGGAGGCAGTTCGTCCCGCCGCAGAATCGGTTCGAACTTCGGCGCCGGGCCGCTCACCAGCCCAAACCAGATATAGCGCGAAAGCATTTGGCCGGCGTCCGCCAATTCGTGCTGTTTATAGAAATTTCGCATCACCTCGACGGCCGGTCCCTGTTGGTGCTGCAGCCTGTCGCGAAGCTGCGCGCGCATCGGCGACCAGTTCGTCGCGCTGACGTCCGCTTCGAATCCGGAAGCGAGCAGCGCGCACATCGTGGTGAACATGGCCTCATTGCCATCGACAGTGACCGTAGTTACTGGCGCAGCTTGAGGTTTTCGAGACGGTGGGCGTTGCTGGCTGCTTGCAAAGCTGGGCAACAGTAGCCCTGCGCACAAGAAAATACCTGGAGTCCACAAAAATTTTCTCATTCGATTGGTCGCGAAATTGTCCGTGGCCACGCTGTTCTGCGCAAATATCCTGCATGCGAGCCGCAGTTCAATTTACAAGCGCCCCACATTCGAGTCAAGAAATGGGCCCTGCCTGTCAGTACGGCAACTCTTGCCTGGATGCGGCGCATCTGCTTAAAGTGAAGATGCCTGTCAACCCCGGTAGGATGGCTCGGATCATGCAAACCGTTCGTTTCCAGCTTGGTGCAGCGATTGTTTTTTTCGGCTTGCTGGGAAACTTTTGTCCCGCGTCAACGCGAGCGCAACTACAAGGCGATGTCCCGCCACCTCAGCAACTGACCAACGCGCAGACCGCCCCGAAAACGCAGCCCGCTTCGTCCATTGCCGCGCCAGCCGGAAAGAAACGTCTTTCCAAGGACTTCACGCTAAAGGGCGACTCCACCTGGACCGATACCGGCATCAACGTTTCGCCCGGTGAGCATGTTCTGGTCACTGCAAACGGCAAATTGCGTTACACGGACGCAAAGGACGACAATGGCCCCGAAGGTCTGCCGCGCGGCTTCAAAGATCTCCTGCGCATTCTTCCTTTCAATGCTGCCGGACGCGGCTCTTTAGTCGGCCGCATCGGAGACGGAGATGTTGCGCAACCTTTTCTTATCGGCGCGTCGCACGACGTGGTCTCGCCGATCTCCGGCCATTTGAGCATCGGCATCAATCAATCCGATAACGACACCGGCGAAGGCTCCTACACCGTGCACATTGACGTCTACTCTGCTGACCCTACTTCTGGAGCGACTCTTGCGATCGCGAAGTCCGTCACCGCGCTCCCCGGCATCGACAATTCGCTTTTCGGACGAATCCCTCGCCGCATCGCCGACAAAGATGGCAATCCCGGCGACATGGTGAACTTCATGATTCTTGGCCCGGAAGCCGTCATGCAGCGCGTCTTCAGCGCCGCTGGCTGGGTCAAAGTCGATGCAGATGTGAAAGGTACCGTGCTCCACGGCCTGATTGTCAGCCTCTCGAAAGAGTCTTACCTCACGATGCCGATGAGCCAACTCTATCTTTTCGGCCGGCCTCAGGATTACGGCTGGGCGCACGCCGAGCCCATCAGCGTCGTCGCTTCTCGCAATCACCTGCGCCTCTGGAAGGCGCCCTTCACCGTGAACGGCGAAACGCTCTGGGTCGGCGCCGCGACTCACGATGTTGGTTTCGAGCGCGATCAGCGTAACAACGGCGTCACGCATAAAATTGATCCGGATATCGATCTGGAGCGCGATTATGTCGAAAAAACTCTTACCAGCACCGGACTCGTCGCCGAAGTCGTCCACTTTCTTCCCGAAAACCCGATGAAGGAAGCGAAAACCGCCACCGGCGGGTCATTCCATTCAAGCGGACAAGTTCTCATTCTTAAACTCGCCGAATCGGGTAAGGACCTTTCCGCGTCATCGACTGGGATATTTTGATCTGTCAGGAGACAGCATCACGGAACGACAGGCAGCTCACTTGTTGCAGCTTGCCGCAGTACTTCCGGAGAAATATTGGCACCAGTCAGCAACAGCACGACGTTCTTACTCCGTTCATCCCGCGATTTCAGAAATGCCGCCGTCGTGGCGGCTCCCGCAGGCTCGGCAACAACATGTTCATTGATCAGCAGCCGGCGGATAGCGTTCAACATCTCGTCTTCACTTACCAGCACGATCTCATCGACCAATTCACGGATCGCCTCGACGTTCGCAGCGACAGGCGTTCGCGTCGCTAGCCCGTCTGCGATGGTGTCGCACGTTTGGGTCTCTATCGCACGCCCTTCTTTCCACGACAAAAAATACGACGGAGCGCGTGCGCTCTGCACACCGACGATTTTCACTTTGCTCGAAGTCTGTTTCGCCGCAGCCGCGACTCCGCGAATTAACGCCGTATCCCCCATCGGCACATAAATCGCGTCCACTTCCGGCAACTTCCGCAGGATCTCGCAAGCAATCGTGCCCGGTCCCGCGGGAAGATCCGGGTCCGTTGCATCATTCAGAAAAAATGCACCCTGTGCTTGCGCGTACTCAGCCGCCGCCTCAAATGCCGCCGCCAAATCAGCGCTTCCTCTTTCAACGATCTCCGCGCCGAGTCTCGCAATATTTGCGCGCTTCACCGGATTGCTTTTTTCCGGCAGAAAAATTCGCGCTTTCACACCAAGTAGTCCCGCCGCGTACGCCACGGCCGCTCCGTGGTTTCCTGTGCTTGATGCAACTACTTCGCTCACATTTCTTCGCTGCATTTGCAGCCCGAGAGCGTATAGCGCGCCACGAACTTTGAACGAGCCGGTCGGGAGCTCGTTTTCAAGCTTCAGATAAACGCTTCGATCGGAAGAACTGCTGAGCGAACCACCAGGGATTAGCCGCGTCTGCGGCAAATATTTTGAGAGAAAATCGCGTGCATTCTGAAAAGTCCGGTCCAGCATCGCTACGGATTGTGCAGGTTCGATCCGGCCATGTCTTTCTCGGGATACATTTCTTCGAACTCCGCTTCACCGTGTAGCAACGCCAGGTCCGGGTCTCGCCGGGCGTGGCTAACGTCGCGAAAGCCTGCTTCCCACGCTTTTTTAAGAGCTTCTAATGCGTCCGGTTTCCTCTTGAGCATCGCGTACAGGCATGCTGCGTTGTACAGAATCGATGCTTCGTTTGCGCGCAGAGTCATCGCAAGATTCAATTCCTTCAGCGCATCGTCCACTCGACCGATTTCCGCGTAATCGCTTCCTAGAAGAATCCGCGCACGCGCATCCTCCGGCACATGTTTCAAATGATTTTCCAGAGCGCTCATCCGACGCTGCAGCAGATTCAAGTACGCTTCGCGTTTCCCAAGTGCCCCCAGCGAATTCGCGATTGGCACATACACGTTATAATCTTCGCCGCTCGCTTCCAGCGCCGTTTCCATAATGTCTACAACTTCCTGGAATCTTCCCGCCGAAAATAGTGCCCTGCACAATAGATAGAACGCGCCCTCGCAATCCCGCTTTCGCTCAATTGCCTTACGCACCATGCGCACAGCTTCATCGTGTAAGTCGGTCGCGTACAGCACCCAGGCCTGGCTCACCTGCACGTCGGGCAAATCCCAGCGTAGGTTGACTGCATGGCCGGAAGCGTTTCTTGCGCGCTCAACCCAGATCTCGTCGCGGCTGTAGTTGCAATAAAACATCGCGCACGCATTTGCGCACGATGCGTACGCCAAAGCAAAACTCGGATCCATCGCCACGGCGCTCTCGAACATCTGCAACGCAAATTCCAGATCTTGCCTCGTCTGCCGCCGAGCATATCGCTTTCCGCGCAGATATAAATCGTATGCCTGCAAATTCTCCGTCGGTTTTACCGCCAGCGCTTCCAATTCCTGCGGTGACAATGTCACGCGCAGAGCTTCGGCAATTTTCCGCGCGATTTCGTCCTGCACTTCGAAAACATCCTTCATTTCGCGGTCGTACCGCTCAGACCACAGCGGAAAATCCGTGTGCGTATCCACCAACTGCGTATTAATCCTGAGCCGGCTTCCCGATCTCCTTAAGCTCCCCGTCAGCACGTAGGCGGCTTTCAATTGCTGGCCGATTTGCACCGGCGTCACCGCCTTATCGCGAAACGCCAAGACAGTCGGCCGGGAGTAAGTATTTAACCCGCGGATTTTCGAAAGTTCCGTGATGATGTCTTCCGTGATTCCGTCACGCAAATATTCGTCTTCTTTTACGCCGCTAAGATTTTCGAAATACAACACTGCCAGCGATTTTGGCCCCGTTTTCTGAGCCCCGAACTTTGAATCCGTCGCCGCGGCTGCCGCTTTTTTCCCCGATTCGAGATCTCGTTTAAGCCTGATCAGGTCCGTCTTTAATTCGGTCGCAGACTGGCAACGAAGATTTCTGTCCTTCTCGAGCGTCTTCTCGATGATTCTTCCAAACTCCCGCGGCAATCCGGAATTCACCATGTCCACTGGCAGCGGTTCGCGATTCAGAATGGAGTCGAAGATGACCGCAGATGTGTCGCCTGAAAACGGCAGGCTGCCCGTCGCCATCTGATAGAGCACTGTACCCAGCGAAAACAAATCGGTGCGCGCATCAACCAACCCGCCGCGCGCTTGTTCCGGCGACATATACATAATCGTTCCGATAGCCGACCCTGGCGAAGTCAGCGCTCCGGTTTCCGCGTTCGTGTCGTCGAACGAAAATGACGTGCTTTCCGCAGCATGCTGCACTTTTTCCACTTTCGCCAGTCCAAAATCCAGAATCTTCACCTGTCCGCGGCCGGTGATAAAAATATTTGCGGGCTTGATATCTCTGTGAACGATTCCCTTGGCATGTGCCGACTCGAGGGCATCGGCAATCTGAATCGCTAATGGCAGCAATTTCTCGATTTCGAAACTCTGCGCGCCTATACGCTGCGCCAGCGTCTGGCCCTCAAGCAACTCCATCACAATAAAATGCTGCCGCTCGTGCTGTTCGATCGCGTGAATCGTGCAAATGTTTGGATGATTCAGTGCGGATGCCGCACGCGCTTCTCGCTGGAATCGTTCCAGGAGTTGGGCGTCGCTCGCCATTTCGTGCGGCAGAAACTTTACCGCGACTTTCCGCCCGAGCCGCGAATCCTCGGCTTCATACACCACACCCATGCCACCGCTGCCGATTTTGCGGAGCACTTTGTACTGAGAAAACGTCTGTCCGACCGGTGAATTCTCTTCGGGCATGGTGCGCTAAATCCTAGCTGCCGCGCCCACCGCGGTCAAGCGACCGCGCTGCACGTTGTTTCTCTGCGGCATCGTTGTGGTTTCGATATAGAATGGTCCCGCATGAGTTAATTAAACGGTACGTAACAGAGGCTTATAAACTCGGCCATGCCGCGAAGGAACATCGTTCTCGTTACCGTTGTAGTTCTTGCCATCCTCATCTTCACTGCCCCCGAATGGATCGCGTTGTTTCCTGGCTGGCCTGGATATGGCATTCAATCCTTTATCAAGTGGAGGGAACCTGCGTTAGCGATTACTCACGTCCGGTTGATCGATGGTACTGGCGTCGCGCCAACGGACGACTGCACCATATTGATCGCTAACGGGAAAATTCAGTCTGTCGGAAATTCAGGCACTGTCGAGATTCCACGCAATGCAAAGGTCCTCGATTTTACCGGGTATTCTGTGATTCCCGGGACTGGTCGGCATGCATGACCATCTCTTCTATCCGGTACGCGGAGGCGCAGGTGGATACAAAGAGATGGGATTTAGTTTTCCTCGCCTTTACCTCGCAAATGGGGTAACTACGATTCGATTGGCAGGTTCTATACGGCCGGAAGCGGACCTTCAGCTCAAGCGTCAGATTGATCGCGGCTGGCTCGCAGGCCCCAAGATTTATTTGTCTGGTCCTTACCTTGACGGCGGAATCTCGCCCGACGACGTCAGGAAGGCTGTTGGATATTGGGCGGATCGCGGTGCAACCACATTCAAAGCGTATACGAATCTGACAAGCGCCTCACTCTCCGCTGCGATTGACGCGGTTCACAGGCGTGGGCTGAAGATAACGGGCCATCTCTGTGCCGTCGGCTTTGGCGAGGCGGCTGTTCTTGGAATTGACAATCTGGAGCACGGCTTGGTCATCGATTCTGAATTTGTTCCCGATAAGCGCACGGACCAGTGCCCTTCCATGCAGGACACAAACGACGCGATTTACCGTCTCGATCTCGCGGGAGCGCCAACGCGGGAGTTAATTCGCGAACTCGTCCAGCGGCGCGTTGCCATCACATCAACTCTTCCTGTGTTTGAGACTCTCGTTCCCTTTCGCTCGCCGGTGGACAAACGCGTCCTCGATGCCATGCAACCTTCTGCCCAAACCGAGTACCTCGACATCCGAGCCGGAGTGAATCACGACAGGCGCTCACATTGGGCAGAACTTCTCTCCAAAGAAATGCAGTTCGAACACGATTTCGTTCAGGCTGGTGGCGTTCTGCTCGCTGGTGTCGATCCAACTGGCAACGGAGGCGATCTGGCAGGCTTCGGCGACCAGCGCGAATTGGAACTTCTCGTCGAAGCTGGATTCACACCGCTCGAAGCCATTCACATTGCGACCGAAAACGGTGCTCAGTTTCTCGGCGAGTTGGACCGTGTTGGCACGATTGCTGCCGGCAAGCAAGCCGACCTCGTGCTAATTAAGGGCAACCCAGCTGCCGATATCGCTGAAATTGAAAGGGTCGAATACGTCTTCAAGGATGGAGTCGGATACGACTCCGCGAAACTCATTGCCTCCGTGCGCCGTTCCGTCGGCTCCCGCTGAGCGTCTAATTTCTGGCTGCGACTCCTTCCATTCTTCGAGTCCGTAGAAAATCGAGCGCAACGGTCAATCCGCCAAACGCGTTCTCCGTTCCGTTCCGTTCGTTGACATCGGCTCGTCATACGAATAGGCTCTCGCTGCTCTGGAGCCTCGATGAAAAACAGCCGCACCATTCTTGTCCTTCTTGTTTTTGCTCTCTCTTCGCCTTGCTTCGCTCAAAACGAGGCGCACCACCACGATGTCGGCGAGAAGCTCGGCACCGTGTCTTTCCCCACCTCCTGCGCTCAGGCCACGCAGGCGCAGTTTGAGCGCGGCGTAGCTCTCCTGCATTCGTTTGAATACGAACGGGCAAGCAAACAGTTTCAGGAAATCGAAACGAAAGACCCACACTGCGCCATGGCCTATTGGGGTCAGGCCATGAGCTTATATCACCAGCTTTGGGAACGGCCGTCCAAGGACAATCTCAAGCTCGGCGGCGAGTTGCTTGTCAAGGCGCGCGCCCTCAATCCTGCAACTGCGCGCGAACGCGATTACGTGCGGGCACTCACTGTTTTCTTCACGGATATCGACAAACTCAACCATGGACAGCGCGCCAACGCTTATGCGAAAGCCATGCAAGGCGTCTATCAACGCAATCCGCTGGACCGCGAAGCGGCCGTTTTCTATGCGCTCTCTCTTCTCGCCTCAGGCTCCGATGACGATCCTGCTCTCACCAACGCCAAAGCGGCGGTGGCCATTCTCAACAAACTCTTCGAGGAGCAGCCCAACCATCCCGGCATCGCGCACTACATCATTCATAGCTGCGACAATCCCGCCATGGCCAGCCTGGCTCTTCCCGCCGCGCGCAAGTACGCCAGCATTGCGCCTGCTTCTCCTCACGCCGTGCATATGCCGTCACACATCTTCGCCCGCTTGGGTCTTTGGCAAGACGACATCAACTCGAATCTCGGCGCCATCAAAGCGGCCGATAAAATGGCCTCAATGCACTTGCACGTCCTGCACCACGAAGTGCATTCCCTGGACTTCCTCGAATATGCCTATCTTCAAATTGGTGATGACGCTGGGGCGAAGGTGCAAATCGATACTCTCGCCGCCGCTAATGAAGCCGACGCGGATCCCGAGTATAGAGACTACTTCGAGGCTCAGCTGGTTCGTGGCCCGGCTACTTACGCGCTCGAACGCCGGCAATGGAAGGACGCGCTCAACCTGCAGCCCCTTGCTGAGGCTCCGCCCTACGTTCAACTGATCGCCTATTGGGGACGCGCGGTGGCTGCCGGTCATCTCCACGATCGCGCCGCCGCACAGGACGCGTTGAAACATTACGAAGAACTACTCGAGGCCACGCGTAAAGGGAATAAGCCATACATCGCCGATGACCTGAAAGGTGAACACGATGTCGTAAAAGGGTGGGCGAAATACGCGTCGGGAGAAACAGAAGAGGCTGTGCGTCTGCTCCACTCCGTCGCCGATACGCAAGCTAAACTCGGCAAGCGCGAAACCGAATTGCCGGCTCGCGAAATGCTCGCGGACATGCTCCTGGATATGAAACGTCCGCAAGAAGCGCTCGCCGAATACGAGACTTCACTGCGTACCGACCCGAACCGCTTCAACGGCCTCTACGGCGCAGCACAAGCCGCGAACTTGACTCAGCAAAAGGAGAAGGCGGCGGGCTATTACGCGCAACTTCTAAAGAACTGCGATGGCGTCCGGTCCGATCGCCCCGAGTTGACGCAAGCAAAAACCCTGTTAGCCGCCAAATAGCTCGGCGCGAGCCATCTCGGCGCACGTTGGAACTTTTTGTGTGGAGTCGAGAACAGGCGCAGTGGCTGTAGCCGCCCGGTGGCACATGGCTGTGCTTTCGCTACGCCGCCTCAGTCCGGTTTGGCATGGCTCTGTTTCCTGTTCCCGCTCATCGAACCGGACAGGCGCTTTTCGCGCATCCGGCTCTCGGAGAAAGTTCACGAGGTCGCCCACGGAAAACTGCGCGTCCGCTGGGTCAGCCGGACGAGGCCAAGCTTATCGTGCAGGGAGGCTTCTGGAAATTGCTTGATCGCCGCCCCCTGCTTGTGATGTTTGGCACACAGCCACTGTCGCAGCCGCTTACGAGCGTGACGTTCCACCGCTCGATAGGCTTTGCTGACTGGTCCCAGGCGAAAGTAGTTGGCCCACCCAATCATCTTCCGATTAAGCGTCACAACTACCGTTTTCCGGTCCAGTTGGGTTTTACTCCGGCGGGTTTCCTCGCTAATCGCTTCACAGATGCGTTGCACCCGTTTCTTCGAAGGAGTCGTGCCCAGATAGGCCCGGCCCGTTTTCGGCGAGTAACATCGACCGAAGGTATAGCCAAGAAAGTCGAACTTCTCTTCCGGCAGCTTACAGACCCGCGTCTTCTTTTCGTTCACCGTCAACTTCAGCTTCGTCATCATGTTCCGCATCGTGTCTAAAGCCTCTTCGGCCTTGCTACGGCAGCAGATCACGAGGTCATCAGCGTAGTTAACGATATACGCTTGCAGACGCTTTTCGTGTCCCAGCTTCTTCCAGCCGAGCACGAACCGGCGCATGTACAGATTACTCAGCAATGGGCTGATCGGAGAACCTTGTGGGCTCCCTCGACCTTCGTCCCGATTGCGTGTGCTTCGATGCTTATTTCCACGCTCATCCGTTTCTTCGACGGGAGCTTCCAGCCACATCTTGATCAGATGAAGCATTGCCCCATCGACGATTCGGCGAGCTACCGACTTCAAAAGCTCGGAATGTGGAAGAGTATCAAAGTAGCTGCTGAGATCCGCGTCGACAATTTCTTCATGGCCAGTGTTGATCAGCTTGTGGACGTGTCTCACCGCGTCCAGTGCGCTGCGGTCTTGCCGATAGGCGTACTGTTCTGGCTGCAGATCGGCCTCGAAGATAGGTTCGAGCACCAAAACTGCCGCCATTTCCGCTGCCCGATCCCGGATAGCGGGTACCCCTAACGGCCGCTGTTTCCCATCCGGTTTGGGTATGTATACCCGCCGCACGGGCAGTGGTTGATAGGTTCTGCTTTTCAGCTCTTGCGCCAGTTCGTCCAGCCATCGCTCCACTCCGTATGCCTCGATGTCCTCGAACATTTGGCCGTCGACCCCTGCTGCTCCGCCGTTGGCTTTGCAGCATTCATAGGCGAATGCCAAGACATCTTTCCGGTACACCTTGTCGTACAGTGCGTAGAAACGAAAGTCGGGCGATTCCTTCGCTTTGTCGTGCAACGCCGTCTGCAACTTCTGAACGCTTACTGGGGTTGTTAGACTCATCGTCAATCCCTCTGCCTTCGTCGCTTCTTGCGTTTCCTTTCAACTGAGGCCCCTTTCCTCTGCCGGCATTACTCGGCTTCTTCGGTCGTACGAGCCTCTCCGCCACCCCATACGGCCCAGCCTGTCTCTCGCGAGCTGCCAGTTGATCCGTATTGCAACCACCGCTGGGGCTTCCCGTGTTGCCTCTGGTCCCCTTTGCCTGCATGCCGTCGCTAATACCCCGGCAGGTCTGATGGAACTTGTTCGCTCGTACTGTCCCATCCACTTCGGCCTTCCCTCGAGTGTCGGCGGGTCGGCTCCTGCTTTGTACGTTTCGAGGCCTGCTCAGCGTTTACTCACGTTACGGCCTACATGCTCGCCAAGTCACCAAAAGTGACCCTCTACACCGGAGGCTCCGACGGCTTTGTTACCTCTACCGCCGCTCCGATTGCTACCGAGTGGAACGAACCAGTTCTCGGGCGGGAGTTTCACCCGCTGTGGACCAGCGCTTTTCACGGCGCACAACACGAATGTACTACACATACTCATTTGTAGTACGCTGCCAATATGCGCTCTTCAATTCAAGCAAGACTTGATGACCTTTCGCGAAAGAGGCTTGCCCTCCTGGTCCGGGAACTCGGCTGGAGCCCTTCCCGGGTCGTTCGGGAAGGATTGCGCGTTCTGGAGGCCAGCCATTTACGCAGGAAGAAGCAAGGAGTCATCGGGCTCGGAAAGTTCCGATCAGGTGTGTCCGATCTAGGTTCGAATAAGAAGCATCTTCGGGATTTCGGACGGTGAAGCCGGTATTACTCGACACTGGCGTGATTGTTGCGTTGCTCGATCGGAGTGAGAAGTTCCACCAGTCGTGTGCCGATGTAGTTCGTGATCTGGAACCGCCGCTCGTCACTTGCGAAGCAGTGATTGCGGAAAGTTGCTATCTGCTGCGGAATCTTCCCGGCGCTCCGGAAGCAGTGGTCGAAAACGTGGTCGCTGGGATTTTTCAAATCCCCTTCCAACTTTCACGAGACGCGGACGGCGCGAAACGGCGGTTACGAAAATACTGCGACCGCAAGATCGATCTAGCTGACGCGTGCCTGATTCGCTTGGCGGACGAATTTGAAACCGCCGATATTCTGACCCTCGACGAGGATTTTGAGATCTATCGCTGGGGACGGAACAAGCCCTTCCAAATCCTCCTGAATATCAGGTAACCGAAGTCCGCTCAGCTTGCACTCACACAAGGATGGTTGTTGAGATCTCTCGACTACTCCTTCGTGTTTCCCGTTTGGAGAAAAAACTCAGATGCTCGCAGCGACGGCGGCGACTTCCCTCGCCCGCGACTCCTTCCACAACTCGATGTACGGCTTCAGATCGTCCATCATTCTTGCGAACTGGAGCATGTCGAGGGATTGCGCGCCATCGCTGATTGCTTTTTCGGGGGCGGGGTGTGCTTCGACGATCAGGCCATCGGCACCGATGGCGACACCGGCGCGAGCTAACGCCGGTACCAGGCTGCGCTTTCCCGTTGCGTGGCTTGGATCCAAAATCACCGGCAGGTGCGTCAATTCGTTGAGTGCAGGGATCGCCGCAATGTCGCAGGTGTTGCGCGTGACCGTCTCGAATGTGCGAATGCCTCGTTCGCACAACATCACGTCAGGATTTCCATGCGCCACGATGTATTCCGCGCTCATCAGCAGCTCCTTCACGGTGCTGCTCAATCCGCGCTTCAGCAGAATCGGCCGGCCGCATTTTCCGAGCGCTTTCAACAGCATGAAATTCTGCATGTTGCGCGCGCCGATTTGCAGCACGTCTGCATAGTTCGCCACGAGATCGACGTCGCGGTCGCTCATCACTTCTGTCACGATTCCCAGCCCTGTCGCTTTCTTTGCCTTCTGCAGCAGTTTCAGTCCTTCTTCTTCCATCCCCTGGAAATCGTATGGCGACGTGCGCGGCTTGAATGCGCCGCCGCGCAGCAGCTTCGCGCCCGCTTTCGCGACACCTTCCGCGGAACGCAAAATCTGTTCTTCTGATTCGACCGAACACGGTCCTGCAATCACGACAAACTCATCGCCGCCAATCACCGTTCCGTTTACGCGAATCTGCGTTTTCTCTTTGCGGAATTCCTTGCTAACGAATTTGTACGGCGCGCTGATGCGCATTACGTTCTCGACTTGGGGCATCGCTTCGATGGATTCCATGCACGCCGTCACGTCGCCAACTCCGACCACGCCGATTACCACGCGCTCTTCGCCCTCAATCGAATGCACTTTGTATCCGAAGTGATTCACCTGGTTCGTCACCGCATCAATCTCCTCGCGCGTTGCGTGCCTTTTCATCGAGATGATCATCGCCATTCCCTTTCGCGGGCCGCGGCCCAATAGAAATAGTTTTCGTTCATAAAACTTCTCCGGAAATCCTGACAATCTCTAACGAAAATAAATTGCCCGAAAATAAAAAAGGCCCACTCTGTGCGAGTGGGCCGAATCTTTTCGATTCTAAATTGCGCTTACAGAGACGCCCCCCGCCACACAAATAGGTGGTCCGTAAATCGATACCAAAACCAATAAGGGATCTGACTCATGTTGGCAGTGTACGCAGAATGTCGTTGGAAATCAATGCCCTGGCGCTGCGTGGTTCCGGCGCGGATTTTAGGGATAGAGGAGGACGGTGAGGCGGAAACGAGCGAACGGCGTCACCGTAGGGACTTCACAGGCGCCGACAGCGGCGTGGCGGAAACGTCCGCTAGCGATCATTCTGCCCAGGTCATTCGGAAGGTGGCTCAGATCCGAGGTCTCGAATCGCGCGATGGCGGCGGGTTGCGTACCAAAGGGCAGGCGGTTCTGCTCGCAGCCCCTGCGCGCATCGTCCAGGCTAGCGGTAATTGTGACGCCGTTTGCGTAGAGCAGGCGCGCTACTTGCTGTTCCTGTTCCTCGCGCGTCATCGATGCGACTACGGCCGCGAAATCCTGCGTGGCGTAATACTCTTCGCCGCGGCGTTCAATGGCGATGCCGATGGAGTCCACCTGCGAGTCGAGGATATTCGCGCGATGCGGCGCAGAGTTCATCCAGGCAATGTGAAGTGTGGAAACGTCGGGAGCCTGTGCGACATTCTCCGCAACCAGGCTGAAGCGCGCACCTGCCAGACGCAGGCGAGTCTGGAGATCAGCTTCACCGTCGAAGCGGTGAGAGAGGGTGTCATGTTCGGCGAGCAGAGTGGTGTGGAGACGGGCGGCGTTCGCGAGCGCGGTGTCCCACTGCAATTGACGCAGGCCGAGCGATGCGCGTTCGCGGTTCACCGCATCGTAGAGCATCTGTTCGGCGGAGTTGGAGGGGCGTCCACCAGCAGGGGCAGCGGGCGCGGCGTAAGAAGTAGAGACGATGCAGAGAACGAGGATCGCCGCGAGCGCGATGCTCACGAGAACCCGAAGAACGCGATGATGTAAGGTGCCGTTCACGCCATTCATTACAACGGAGTGAATCGCGGCTGGAAATGGAACGCGGGAGCAGGTACGGGCGGGAAGGCCCCTGTCCAAAAGTACAGGCTGGGCGAGATCGCTGCGCTTTTTTTGCGCGGCGACGCGGCTTTTCTATTCGTGAAGGTTCAGTTGTGATGTTTAGCCGCGAACGCGAACTGCGCTAAAGCTGAGAATTACGTGACCACCGGAAATTTTCCGGCCAAAACTACGCATGGGCTGGAATCGCGAGAACAGCAACATCTGGTCAAGCTGATGCTGCATTTCCTGGGTGTGCGGTCCAGAAAGAATCTGGTAGCCAATCATCTGCCCTTGCGCGTCCACGGTAACATCGAGCATAAGACCGTGCGGAAGGGCGAGCTCACTATCGTGATTTTCCGGGGCCCAATTGCCGGGAGAGTCAGAGAGAGTGACGAGTTCGGCGGGCTGCATCAAATTCAGCGGAACGTCGTTCGGAACGGCCTGAACGGTGATGCCCGGCGCCATCAACTGGAGCACGAAGACGAATACAAAAATGGCGGACACGAAGCCACCGGTTGCGGGAAGCGTAAGCGGACGAAAAACGTTGTCGAGAAGAATTTCCGCGCGATCGCGGACGCGCTGCCAGCGGCTGGGCCAATCCTGCGTTTGCTGAGCTTGCGCCGCAGCGACTTTGATGCGAACCGCGAGATCAGACGGAGGAAGCACACGAGGAGAACGGGAAAGCAAAACGGCAAGCTTGCGATAACGCTGCAGCTCTTCACGGCAATACGCACAGGCCTCAAGATGTTCACGCATTTCACCGCGCTCGGTGGTACGAGACGCGCTCTCGACGACATCGTCGAGATACCCCGCCAGCTTGGATCGAACGGTGGTGCACTTCATGGCATATCCTCTTTTGCGGGCACCGAATCCGCGCCGGGAACATCAGGGTAAGGCGCGAAATTCATCCGCTCTTTTACAAAAGCTGGAGCGAACGTACCTGCCGAGAAACCTCTTTGTCCCCCAAGCGTTGGTCCTACACGCGCCGGCGTGGGTCTGTTTGCCGCCGAATGGGGCGCGTGCTGCTCGTGGAGAAGCGGGTCGAGCAGATCCTTTAGCGCGCGGCGACCACGCAAGATGCGCGACTTTACAGTGCCAACGCTGCACTCGAGAACTTCCGCGACTTCCTCGTAGCTCAGTCCCTCGAGATCGCGAAGGATGACAGCGCTGCGAAACACATCTGGAATCTGGCCAAGCGCGTCCTGTACCACAGACTGAATTTCACGCGACGCAAGCTGATCAAACGGAGTCGCATTCATATCTTCAATTTCGAACTTGCTCTGGCCTTCTTCCGGTTCCGCGTCGATCGAAATGTTTTTCTGCAGGTGGCGCTTGAACCAACGGCGGTGATTGAGGGCCTCGCGAATCGCTATGCGATAGAGCCAAGTTTTCAGCGAACTGCCGTGGCGGAAATTTCTTATCCCTTTGAAGGCCTTGAGAAACACTTCCTGCGTGCCGTCGGCCGCATCGGATGGGTCGCCCAGCATGCCCAAGATTAGATTGAACACAGGGGCATGGTAGTGGGTGACGAGCCAGTCGAAGGCGGCCTCCGAGCCGGCTTGGAGCTCGTTGACCAGTTCGGATTCGTCACGGCCCCAAGAGAGGGCGCTGGCCCAATCGGACACGCGGTGCCTTTCTGGCGAGGCGTCCCTTTTCGCTCAGGGTTGTAAAGCAAACCGCGAAATCGGGAACTGCCTGCCGGGCCTTTATAGCTCAGGTCTCCTAAGTACGGCTTGTTTTCTCCCTGAAACTCTGTCCGCTCATTTGGTTAGACACCAAAGAGAGTGGAGATGTTTCCAAAGCTGAGCTTGGCCCAGAGACAATCTTGCGCCTGAGAAGACCATAGTGCAATGGCCCGCTGGAGTTGGAACGGATCGTTTGGGTTTGCCTTGCGGCAGGAGGGTACCCCGTCTTTTTCGTAAGTATGGAGAATCAAGGACTTATGCCGAGCCAAACTCGTAAGGATCCTAAAGGGGTTCGCCACATCGTTGCCTTTTGCACATCGGAGGGTGTACCCAGGGTAGTTTTCGTAAGCGTGGCAAATACAGGACTTACGGGCGCAAGAGTGTGAGAAGAGTGAATGAAAGCATTGCGAATTGGCGGGACATAGTTGACGGCAGCAGGGGCGTTGCGCGACTTTCATCGAGCATGATAGGACGAGGAAGATGCCTTTGTTAATAGTTAACTACTCGCAACCTAGCTCGAATCGACGCCGGAACCATGGTGTTCGGAGTCAGTAGTCGTAGATATGTTCGAGATAGACATTCTCTGAATGGAGTTCTACGACAACCGATTGCAGCGAAGATACATCGCAGGCGAGCACAACGCGATTGAAACCGGGTCTGATGAGAACGGGACCGGAGAAGAGCGGGACAGCGTCGGACCGTAGAGAGCGCCAGGAGGCGGGCGCAATCACGGAGAATGAGATCTGAGTGTCGCCTGCAATTTCGACAAATTGCACGCCCTGACCGGTAAGGGTGGATGCAATGGTGGTGAACTCCTGATAGCGGGGAATGTCAACAATGAATGAGGACGGGCCGACCTGCCTGATCTTTTTGATTCGGGGCTGCTGTTGTAAAACGGAATCACTAGCGTGATCGACCCAAGCATAGGTGTCGGCAGGTTCGACGCCGTAGGTGGTATGTGAGGCTTTTTCGATCAGCCAGGAATAGACGGCTTCAAACACATAATCCAGAGTGAGGAAAGCCTTGCGCTCCCATTTACGAAAAATGTGGCGGCCCCAAAAAGGAGTTTCCGTCCAGAGGGCTTTCACTTGATGGGCAAAATGAAACTCATAGAAAGGGCGGACGTGTACGAAATCTGCGTATTCCCGGGCAACTTTGTAGGCGAACGCGTCTTCATCGACTGGTTGCTGACCGCTGGACCACTCGCTCAAACGACCAATGGATTTTTCGTATAAACCTTTGACGATGTATTCACCGGAGAAACTTGTGCCGATGACGACGAGCATGAGGTTTCCTCCGCCGTTGTAAGGGTACTTGCCGCGAACCAGTCGCGTGATGCAGCAGTACGAATTCCAGTATTGGCGAACGGCAGAAAAATAGGGAAAGCCACTTGGCAACGATTTCTCCTGAAAGTCAGCCTTTTCCTGATAGCTCCAGACGATGTACCACTCGGGATAGCCGAGAAAAGCGTCGTCTTCGGGGCGAGAGTAGCCATGGATGCCGGAGGTCAGCGCGGCACGTTCGCGAGGCTGCGGAGCTGGAGGACGGAGCTGGCCCTGAAGCGCGCAGCGCCAGCCGCGAAAAATTTGAAAACCAATGAGAAGAAACAGAAAAAGAACACACGCGAAGAACAGCTTGAGAAACCGGATAAAGGCGCGCTTCAAGCGGCAGCGGCTCCGGGCTGAGGTTTGTCGACTTTAAGAGCAATCCAGTAGGCCGCGATGAAGATCAGGATATGCGGCATGTTGACCAGAATGTTCTTAACCAGCGGCAACGAATGAAGATGGCCGAAGAAATAGGTAACGACGTCGATGCTGTACCAGATGCCGAGGAGCCAAAAATAGAAGCGAGCGGCCTTTGCGGAAATCAACGCTCCGAGGAGCGCGAGTGAGCCTGCGCCGAGGTGACCGAGATCAATGAGTTTGCTCATGTGGAACAGACCGAACATGAGGCCGTTTTGATCCATAACGCCGGGAACGTAATCGAGCGCATACACACCGAGAAAAAGCAGCGCAAAGCCGAAAGCGCACTTCTGGATGACAGAAAATTTCTTAGCCATAGGCCTCCGATGGGACCTCTCTCTTGTTGTACTGCGTCAATTGTTAGGCGATAGAAATCAGGCAGCAATATTCAACAAATGAAGTTGAGATTCAAGCTAAGATTTCGGAATTCCGCTCGCGAATTTCCGTTTGCAAGGAGGGCCTATGCGGCGAAAACGATCGCTACTGCTGTCGTTGATTCTAGTGGCTGCGCCGGTGATCTGGGTGGCCAAGAAAATGTTCGACTATTCGGCGGCACCAGAAAAGGACAAAGAAAGCGACTACGTCTTTCCCGCGAATCCGGACCAAGAAAAAACGATTGTCCTTGCGTCGAGAGTGCAGCCCGCAGGAATTGCGTTTGCGCAGCAGAGCGGATTTATCAACGACGCGAGTCACTTGAACCGGACGGCGGTGTACGGCATTGTGCGTCCGAAGAGCGAGGACCAAATTCGCAGCGCGCTGCAATTCGCGCGAGCGAACGATCTGAAGGTAACGTGCGCTGGACAGCAGCACAGCATGGGCGGACAAACGTTTACGCACGGAGGGTTAGTGCTGGATTTGAGGGATTTTAACCGGATCAACGTGGACAAGAAGCACCACATCGCGAATCTTCAGACCGGCGCGAGGTGGTGGCAACTGCAGCGCGAGTTGGACAAACAAGGTCTCTCGGTGAAGTCCATGCAGTCGATCAATATCTTCAGCGTGGGCGGAACGCTGAGCGTAAATGCCCACGGAATCGATCCGATGCCGGGCCCTATTGCGCCGACCGTAAGAAAAATGCGTGTGATGCTGGGCGATGGAAGCGTGGTGACGGCGAGCCCAACGGAGAACGAGGAGCTGTTCCGACACGTTTTGGGAGGGTATGGATTGTTCGGAGTGATCCTGGACGTGGATTTGGACGTGGTGGACAACGAAATGTACAAGCGCGAAGCGGTGTACATGGATTACCGCGATTTCCCGAAGTACTACCGAAAAAATATCGAAAATAATGAGATGGTCGGATTGGCATTCGGACGATTGTCGATGGCGCCGCGATCGTATCTTCGCGAGACCGCGGTGCACGTTTACACCAAGACGAAATATAACGGCGAGACGCCTGCACTGGAGCCAGCGCGATATAACGCATTGGGCCGCTTCATTATCAATTTTTCGAAGACAGGTGGAACGGGGCGTTGGCTGCGATGGGCGGTGGAGAGGCACGTAGAACCGCACTTACATTCGTGCATGTCGCGGAACGAGGCGATGAGCCAGGAGGACGGGTGTTTGGTGGCGCGTAACCAGGAGATGTATGACGACATGGCGTACTTGAAGAACCGGTTAAGGGACACGGACATTTTGCAGGAATACTTCGTCCCGTATCACCGCATGCCGGAGTTTGTGGACGGATTGCGTGAAGTTGTGCACCGCAACCAAGCAAATTTGCTGAATGTAACGATCCGAACAGTACACAAGGACACCGTAACGGCGTTGCCGTACGCAAAAGAAGATATGTTCGGATTTGTGCTGTACTTCAACGTGGGATTCAACGAGCACGACAACGAGATACTGCAAAAAACAACACGGGAGCTGATCGACGTAGCACATCAGACGGGCGGTACCTATTACCTGCCATACCAACTTTTTTATTCGAAGGAGCAATTGAAGGCTGCTTACCCGGAAATTGAGGAGTTCTTCGCGACTAAGAAGAAATATGACGCGGCAGAACTGTTTACCAACAAATTTTATGAAAAGTATGGGCTGTGAGCATAGTGAACTGAGAAGGAGGGAATGTGATTGCACGAATTTGGCATGGGTGGACGAAGGCAGAGGATGCGGATGGTTATGAGGCACATTTGAAGCCGGAGTTGTTGCCGGGAGTGAGCAAGATGCCGGGATTTGCGGGGAGCTATTTGTTGCGGAGAGTGGTGGGTGAGGAAGTGGAGTTTGTAACGATCCTGTTGTGGGATTCAATCGAAGGGATACGGGCATTAGCGGGGGCGGACTATGAGACGGCGGTAATCCCGGAGGAGCGGAAGAAATATTTGAAGCGGTTTGACGCGAAGGCGGCGCATTTTGAAGTGATGGCGGAGCAATAGAAGAAGGATTGCCACTCCGACCCGTTCGGGGTAAAACGACGACGCAGAGGCAGAGAGAAAAGAAAGAAAGGTCGGAAGTGAGGACGAGAAAAGTACTGGAGAAAAAATAATACGAAGGCAAGAGAAAGAGGCGGGCCGACAGGTTAGGGGGAGCGCGGGCAAGAATGGCCACGAAAGAAAGAGGGCACGATCCCGATAGGATCGGGACAGGTGTATCGTGCCCTACGGGAAGAGCTGGAGCACAGCTCAGGCTGGCGAAAGGAAATGTTTAGCTACCTACTGACGAGCCGTGGCTTGCCACGCACTGCCATTTGCCGCCGGACATCTTCACCCAAGTATCCGTAAAGCGTTCATGCATCTCGAACGGCTTTCCTGACGGATCGGTGCCCTTGGCGTTGAAGCCTCCCGTGGCGATGGCGGTATCGCCAAATACGGTTACTTTCAAATCGTCATAGTCGACGCTGTCGTATTTGGTCGCTTTGGCTGTTGCCAGCGTTGCGGTGCGGTCGGTTACTTTCCCATCTTTCGCAGTATTGATGAATTTTTCGGCCAGCAGCGGGGCGACGAGTTCAGGATTATTCGTCTTTTGTGACTGAAGCCATTGTTGTTCCAAGGCCGCTACAGACTTCTCTGTCCCGGTCTGGGCTTGCAACAACGACGCGCTCCCTAACGAAAGTAAAGCGATCAAACACACTGTCCAAATTCTCTTCATAGAGTTCTCCCCATTTTGTTGCGATTTTAAAACCTATGTACGAGGGACCTGTGGCCTGTGTGCAGGCCATCGACATCCGAGACCTGGCAAATTAGGACAAAGTAAACGAAATCACCGTAGGAAGGGAGGACAAGTTCTTTGTAGGAGGACGAAGAGCTCCGTACCTAGTCGCTCTGTCAGTTTGCAAGTCAGACAGTACGCGGTAGTTCATGCGAAGTCAATCGGTTGTATGGGCAATTGAGGCGGCGATTCTCACCGCAGCGGCAGAAATATTCGGCGCGGTTTGATGCGAAGGCGGCGCATTTTGAAGTGGTGGCGGAAAAACGACCGGCCTACGAGGTCGGCCGCTGCAAGGGAAAAAGAGGGTCTTCACAAGTAATGCCGTTGTGCAGAGAGGGTGCGAGGTGGCCGCGGCGCGACAAGCGGCGACATAGAGGTGCGCATCGCGAAAGTCGTTCCTTGTCGCTCGACGGCCAGGAACGGGTTCCATAGGCTCCCCGCAGGCCACTTTTTTCAAAGGTGAAAACTGCGAGGACAGCTCACATGAAAACGAAGGCTTCAGGAACCAGATCGTGCCCTACTGAAGAAACCTGGCTTAACTGGGGTACGAATGGCCCTGCAATCAAGGGCACGGCGTGCCGTGCCCTACTGAGGAAAGGCAGCCCGCAGAAAGGCCGTCTAATTTAGCGGGCGGCGGCGGGTCGGGATTTGTTGGCTGCGGCGATAGTCGCGGCAGTGGCAGCGGACTTATCAGATTGGGAAACGCCGTTCGATCCGTGAGGAAGAGCGGCGGAGCTGTTGGGTCCGGGGATTTCCATTTTTTTGCGGAGGGCGGATTCGAGTTTGTCGCGGACGTCTTTGTGTTCCTTGAGGAAAACGCGGGCGTTTTCGCGGCCCTGGCCCATGCGCTCGCCGGCGTAGCTGATCCAAGTGCCCGACTTTTCGAGGACGCCCTTATCGACGCCGAGGTCGATGAGATCGCCTTCGCGGGAAATGCCTTCGCCGTAGAGAATGTCGAATTCGGCTTCGCGGAAGGGCGCAGCGACTTTGTTCTTTACGATTTTGGCGCGAGTGCGGGAGCCGACGACGCGGTCGCCTTCTTTGATGGCTTGAATGCGGCGAATATCGACGCGCATGGAAGCATAGAACTTGAGAGCGCGGCCGCCGGTGGTGGTTTCCGGATTGCCAAACATGACGCCGATCTTTTCGCGAATCTGGTTAATGAAGATGAGGCAGGTCTTGGACTTGGAAACGATGGCAGTGAGTTTGCGAAGCGCTTGAGACATCAAGCGGGCCTGCAGACCCATGGAAGGGTCGCCCATGTCGCCTTCGAGTTCGGCCTTGGGGACGAGGGCAGCGACGGAGTCAATGACAATGATATCGACTGCGTTCGAACGGATGAGTTCCTGCGCAATTTCGAGAGCTTGTTCACCGTGATCGGGCTGCGAGACGAGCAGGTTGTCTACGTCAACGCCGAGCTTGCGGGCGTAGCTGGGATCGAGTGCGTGTTCGGCGTCGATGAAGGCGGCCTGGCCACCGAGTTTTTGGGCTTCGGCGATGATTTGGAGAGTGAGTGTGGTCTTACCGCCGGATTCCGGGCCGTAGATTTCGATCACGCGGCCGCGAGGGAACCCGCCGACTCCGAGAGCGGCGTCAATCGAGAGGCAGCCGCTGGGGATTACGTTGACCGGCACAAGAACATCCTTGCTGCCGAGCCGCATGATGGAGCCCTTGCCGTAAGACTTCTCGATGACGGAGATTGCTGTCTCGAGGTTCTTCATTTTTTCGTCGGACATTGCGCACCTCAATAGAGGAAATTAGGAAATTTTTTGTTGCAGAACCCTAAACGATCACTGCGCTGGGAAAGCGCGGAGGTCGCGTTGAAACCTTTCATGCCTTTTAAGCCGTAGCGAATGGAGCATATTGCCATTTGGTTTATCCGCTCGCTATGACTTTCTGCTCTTCCTAAGAACTTTGCGCCAAGCACATGAGGCTGAGATCCTTCGCACATCCCTGCCTGCGGTAGGCAGGCTCATCGGATGCGCTCAGGATGACAATCTCTGACCTAGGGCGAGCGTCACGGGCGTTGGCAACCGTGAGCTGCAATGTGTTCCTTCAAGCGGGCGATGGTCATGGCCACTTGGTCCCCCAGACGCCGTTCCTCGAGTCGCGTAAGTTGCCGCAGGCGAAGTAGATTGCGCATGCGGTCGCGAGCTTCTTGGAACTCGCTTTCGAGCCTAGCATGCTCTGGACAAGAGATGGCATAGGTCGAAGAGGAGCACATGAAAGCACCTGTTGAAAACGCCGAGGGAGAAAATAGCAGATAGGCGAACAAAAGGCAAACATTATTTTCGCTTATCATTCGCTCTACACAAGCGCCTTCCGCCAGGGAACCATGCTTTCGATCAGGAATAGGTGTAGAAGCCGCGGGAGGATTTGCGGCCTAACCAACCGGCGGCGACGTATTTTTTGAGGAGGGGGCAGGCGCGGTATTTGGGGTCGCCGAGGCCTTCTTGGAGGACCTGGAGGATATCTACGCAGACGTCTAGGCCGATAAAGTCGGCCAGTTCTAGCGGGCCCATGGGATGGTTCATGCCTAGCTTCATGACGGAGTCGACGGCTTCGGGAGTGGCGACGCCTTCCATGACACAGTAGGCGGCTTCGTTGATGAGCGGCATGAGGACGCGGTTGGAGACGAAGCCGGGGGCGTCGTTAACGGGTACGGGAGTCTTGCCGAGTTTTTTGGTGAGTTCCATGGTGAGATTGAATGCGTCGTCCGAAGTTTGTAGCGCGCGAATGACTTCGACTAGCGCCATGACGGGGACCGGATTCATGAAGTGCATGCCGACGAAGTGGCCGGGGCGCGAGGTGAGCGCGGCGAGAGTGGTCATGGAGATGGAGGAAGTGTTGCTGGCGAGGACGACTTCGGGACGGAGAATTTTATCGGCTTCGGTGAGGACGGACCGCTTAATTTCAATTTTCTCCGGAACCGCTTCCACGGCGAAGTCCGCGGCAGCGATGGCGGCCATGTCGATGACGGGCTTTAGTTTTGCGAGGACCGCAGGCTTTCCGGATTCGGCGAGCTTCCCTTTTTTGACTTCGCGGTCGAGATTTTTGGAAATGGTGTCAAGCGCGCGGTCGAGGTAGCGCTGGTCCACATCGCGCAGAATGACATCATATCCAGCGCGCGCAAAAACGTGCGCGATTCCGTTGCCCATAGTTCCAGCGCCGAGGACGGCAACCGTCTTGATCGAATCAAGCGACATTTTTTCTCTCCGCGAAAGCTCAATAAGAAAACCATTCCGGGTGGCAACAGGTCAAGCTGATGAGAATCACGAAGGGATTGAATTTCCACTTTGCGCGTTTATGAGGTTCTGCGGGTTTCGTGACGTGATATTGTTCTTGCGAAAATTCTAAATCACCCTGCGTTGCAAAGCTTAGACGGCGGCGTCTTCCTCAGAAAATCGCGCCCATCCCTGAATTGTCTTGGCCCGCTCGATCTCGGTTGCGCCGTTATCGATGAAACCAAAATTGCCCGATGATCTGGCGCTCAGACGCACCCTCCTAGGGATGGTCCCCATTGTAGCCGCGTTCTCATACCCCTACTTGATCTTCTGACCTTCGGACAATGCCTGGTTAATGCTCTTCAATGTCTGAAATCCGTCTGCGACCACGGTTGTCTTAATATTGTCCTTCGTCACCGCCACCGGTTTCAGCAGGATGGTCGGCACTTTTGTCTTGCCATTGTTGATTGTTCCATCCGCGTGTGGCGTTTCGCCCTTTGCCAGGCGGACTGCTTCCTCGGCCGCTCTTGCCGCTTCTCTTGTGACCGGCTTGTAAACGGTCATGGTCTGCGTGCCCTCGGCGATGCAGATCACCGCGGCCAAATCGGCATCTTGCCCGGAAACCGCCACCTTGCCGGCCAGATTGTGCTCGCGGAGGGCCTGAATCGCTCCTCCGGCCAAACCGTCATTGGAAGCGAGAACAGCAGCGATGTTGCTCTGAGAAGAATCAATCGCCTTCAGCGTAAAAAGGTAGGCTTCAGAAGGCAGCCAATCTCTGGTGTAGCCATCGGCGATCACCTTGATTTCGCCGCGATCAATTTGTGGCTGCAGAACTTTCAGCTGAGCGTCATGCAGAATTTTGGCGCCTCCATCGTTTGGAGAACCCGCGATCAATACATAGTTCCCTTTGGGTGAATGTTTGATTAGAAATTCGGCTTGCAGCCTGCCAATCTCTTCACGGTCAAAACTCACGTAGAGGTCGACATCGCTGTTCAGGACCAGGCGATCGTAGCTGATGATCTTAACGTGGGCCGCCTTTGCAGCGTCCACCATCCGGCTGGCTTTTGAGGTATCGCGAGGAAGCAAGACCAGCACTTTGATCCCGGCCGTGATCATGTCTTTCACTTGTTGGAACTGACGATCATCGTCTCCGCCGGCGTCGCTGGAAATCACCTCCACTCCTAACTGCCTCGCTTGCACCTCAAAGGAATTTAAGTCCGTCTGCCAACGCTCTCCCTTCGTGTCTTCGATGGAAAAACCTATTTTCAGTTTGTTTCCGTCGCGTGCCCGCGCAAATTGTCCACTAACGACCAAAGCGAACATGACGAACAGAACGGTCTGCCTGCGTCGGGCTTTTCTCAAGATAGCTCCCTCCAGATTTATGCCGACCATAGCATAGCCAGTTGAAATTCAACGATACGCAGCAGGAGGCTGTGTTCTGCTATACATCGAGCAGCAAGGGCGTTGGTGTTGCCGAGTCAAAATCTAATGGTGAGCGGCGAGCGAGAGCCAGGCGGCGAGGGTGGCGAATTTTTCGTCCTGGGTCCAGGGGGATCCGAGAGGTTTGCCGAGACTGCTTACGAATTGGGTGAGGATTCCGGGTTTGCGGCAAAGCGTGACGGATGCGGTGGCCAGGAGTTCGCGTTCCTTGATGGTGGTGATGGCGAGGTCGGCTCGTGCGCAGGCGTGAAGCAAGGCTTCGCGGAAGAATTCACCGTCGGCGGTGTGAATGAGGGAATGCGACGCGAGGATCTTGGGGAGTTCGGGGAGTGGGCGACCGGAAGCAAGAAGAAGAGCGGCGCTCGTTAGCTTGTAACCCTGTTGGGCGGCTTCGGTTTGTGCGGCGCGGAGTGCTGTAAGGGCGAGCGCTCGGGCTTCACTGCACTGCTGTTGGAGAAAAGCGCTAGCTTCGACGAGATCCATTTTTTCTGCGGTGTGATAAGGCTGGCGGAAGGTATAGCTGAAGGTGGCGACAAGATGAGGGCGCTGACGCGCGAGGATGACCGGCTGTTTTTTTTCCATGGCCAGCGCGATAAGAGAGGTCCAGCCGGAGTGGACGCGAAAGCCGAGGGCCGCGGGCTTCATGGGGCCTCCAGAGAGAAAGATCAAGGTAAGGTCGAGAAGGTACGGGAAGTTGAGGATGTACCGGCGACGCGTCGCTCGTCAAGCGTAAGGGCACGTCAGAATCTAATCTGCCACAGAGACACAGAGTCACAGAGAAAAAAAAAGGAAAGAGGAACGGCTCAAAAAGGAAAAGAGTTAATACAGAACGGTAAACAGGCACAAAGATCGCGCGCGGTATTGGGCGAATGCGGATTTTCCGTTCCATGCCTACTCGGTGCTTCTGTGTCTCCGTGGCAAATCTTTGGGTTCACCGGGCGGCTTTACGTAGTTTGGTGGAGTTACCTATAATCGGCAGCGCGCTTGGCACGTGTGGTGGAATTTCGTGGCTAGCTTGTAAAACGACTCTAAGAGCAACTGGAGGAGAACCTTTGCCTGTCGGCACACCGTTTCATGAACGAACGCTTGCGTTGTGCGAGAGCCTGAACTACCGGGAGTGGTCGGGCTACTACACGGTGAGTGTGTATGAAATGCACCACGAGCATGAGTACAACGCGATACGGAACTCGGCCGCACTGATCGATATTTCTCCGCTGTTCAAATACCGAGTTACCGGGCGGGATGCGACGAAACTGGTGAACCGGGTGATTTGCCGCGACATTAATAAGGTGGCGGTGGACCAAGTGATTTACTGCTGCTGGTGCGACGGCGAAGGCAAGGTGGTCGACGATGGGACGATCACGCGGCTGGGTGAAAATGATTACCGGTGGACGGCGGCCGACCCGAGTTTGCGGTGGTTCCAGCAGAATGCCCTTGGGATGGACGTGAAGATCGAAGATATTTCGGAAAAGGTGGCGGCACTCGCGCTGCAGGGGCCGACTTCGGGAAAATTGCTGACCGTTGCGGCGGAAGCGAATATCGCGAATCTGAAGTATTTTCGGGTGACGCACGGAAAGATAGCGGGCGTACCGGTGGATATTTCGCGCACGGGGTACACGGGTGATCTTGGTTACGAGATTTGGGTGCCGTGGAATGATGCAGTAAAGGTGTGGGATGAGCTGGTAACGAAGGGCAAGCTGTTCGATATTCACCCGGCAGGTATGATCGCGCTGGACATCGCGCGGATCGAAGCGGGACTGATTTTGATTGAGGTGGACTATACGTCGAGCAAAAAGGCACTGATTGCTTCGCAGAAATATTCACCAGGAGAGATCGGGTTGGCGAAGCTAGTGGATTTGAAGAAAGAGAATTTCGTGGGGCGCGATGCGCTGTCGCTGGAAATCAAAAAAGGCGGACCAGCGAGGATGTTGGTGGGAATCGAGATTGGCTGGAACGAAGTGGAGGCGCTGTACGAAAAAATTGGGATGGCGCCGCAGGTACCGAGCATGGCATCGCGCGTGGCGGTGCCGGTATATCGCGGAGGTCGGCACGTGGGAAAAGCGACTTCGACGACGTGGTCGCCGACACTAAAGAAGATGATTGCATTGGCGATGGTCGGGCGCGAACACTCTGCGGCGGGGACTTTGCTGCAGATGGAAATGACGGTGGAGGCGGTGAGGCACACGGTGTCGGCGAAAGTGGTGACACTGCCGTTTTTTAATCCGCCTCGGAAGACGGCAGTGCCGGTGGTGTAGACATGACGATGCTCTGGCCTTTCTTTTGGCGGCAAGCGAAGGATTCCCTCCCACCTTCCATGCAAATTTAAAGTTGAGGTCCTTCGACGATCCCTGCCTGCAGCGGGCAGGCTTGTCGGATCGCCTCAGGATGACAATCTTGCTGGATTTGAGGCACTCCTAAATTACGGCTTGTGAGAGGTCGTGGCCTAGTTTGCAGACGCGAAGGATTTTTCGACGGCGAGGAGATTGTCAAGAGTGGCGCGGTCGAGGAATTTGCCGCGCAGGAGGACGCCGCGGATCTTGCGGGTGTTGCGGATGTCGTCAAGCGGGTTTGCGTCGAGCAATACTAGATCGGCGAACTTTCCTTCTTCGATTGTTCCCAAATCTTTTGTGGTCTGAAGGAATTCGGCAGGACTTTTTGTCGCTGACCGTAGCGCCTCCAGCGGAGTGAGACCCGCTTCGACCAACAATTGGAGTTCGTCGTGAAGGCTTGTGCCGGGAAAAACGTAGGGAGCGGGAGAATCGGTGCCGGCGAGAATGTGCGCACCGGCATTTTTCATTTGTGCGACAAAATCCTTGGATTTTCGTAAAAGTTGCACGTGTAGTCGGGAATCCTGCGGCGAAAGTGCGCGAATCTGCGCCGCGCGAGACTTCTTCCAGATGTCAAGGGTTCTAGGCGGAATCAATTTCGTACGAGCGTCGGATGCATCGGTATTTTCGAGGGTTGGGAAGGCGTCGTTCTTCAACAGAATCAACGTGGGTGCCTGCCAGACGTCTTTTTCTTTGAATTTTGCGATGAGCGCGGCAGCTTTCTCTGGCGAATGGGAATCGAGGAGTTCGTGCTGCCACTGAACGATGCGGCCGTGGGATTGTTCGGAAGTTTCCTGTTTGAGCGGAATGTAGACCTGCTCACGCATGAGCTTTGGTTCATCGCGAGAGCAACCAAGGAGAACGTTAGTGAGATGTTCGATACTGTGCTGCCCGGCATCGGCGGCTTCGGCGGCAGTGATTCGGTCGGGAACGTGTCCGACGAAGGTGATGTGTTCTCGCTGGGCGGCTTTCGCGATCGCAAAGTAGGCTTCGCGACTGAGCAGGGATTGTACTTTGATGAAGTCCAGCCCGCGCAAGACGAGTTGGTGAACATCCTCGTTCGCTTGCACGCGATTGGTGGCGACAAGGGAAGGCTCGAATGACGGCGGAGAACCATCAAGATAAGGGCCCGGCGTCACTATGCGCGGTCCAAGACGCTTCCCTTCCTCGATTTCGCGGCGGAGCGGAATAAGGGATTCAAGATAAGCGCCCATGTCGCGAACGCTGGTGATGCCATTGGCGAGTAAAAGAGGAAGCATAAACTTGCGGCTGCCGTCTGGTTCACCGGCGGCGGTGAGGTGGACGTGCATGTCAACGAGTCCGGGGATAAGAAATTTTCCGAGGGCGTCGAAGATTTGCGCACCGCGCGGAATGGCAACGGAGTTCAAAGCGCCGATGGCTGCGATGCGCTCTTGTTTGATGATGATTGTTTGATCGGCGCGTGGAGGCGCACCGGTCATATCAATAATCGTGACGTGGGTGATGGCGAGAATGTCAGCGGGGCGAGATGAGCAGGAAGCCAGGAAAGCGCTCGCGCCGAGAAACAAGAACATTATCGCCGCGAAGAGTGGTCGCGCGGCGAATTCCCAAATTGTGCCGAGATCCCTCGACTGCGCAGGCCGACATTCGCTCCGCGAATGGAAAAAGTCGGCTTGCTCCGCTCGGGATGAGGTGTTTTGGTTCATTCGGGGTTGTTCGAAAATCTAGCCTCAGATCGATCCTTATTCGACCAGGCGATTGTACTTTTTCAGGACGGCTCGCAATCTGTCGTGTGGAAGCGCGATGACCTTGTGATTTTCGATTCCGGTCGTGGTTTCTGCAGCGACCATCGCGTTCACGATGGCTTCTTCGGTGGCTTGGACGGTCGCGGCAAAGATTGGATCGACGGCGTTGTTGGGGAGCATCTTCAAGTCCACAACTTTCTTGCCGCGGTCGGCGTGCGGATTGGCAGTGGAAAACGCGATAAAGATATCGCCGGAGCCGTTGCCGGAAATGCTCCCGTTTCGGCCAAGACCGAGCGAGACGCGGCGTGCGAGCCTTTTCAGTTGATGAGAAAGCAGCGGCGCGTCGGTAGCAACGACGACGATGATGGAACCACGATCGACTTCATCAAAGGGTGCCGCAGCATAGGCGGGATCTTCAGAAATCTCTCTTCCGACGGGAACGCCCGCGATGCGTAAGTTTGGGCGGATTCCATAGTTGCACTGAACGAGGACGCCAATCGTGTAGCCGCCATCTTTCACGTCGAGTTTGCGGGAAGAAGTGCCGATGCCGCCTTTAAACTCGTTGCAAATCATTCCAGTGCCGCCACCGACGACACCTTCTTCGACATATCCATCGTGAGCTGTGTCAATGGCGTGGAAGGCGTGCTCGGGCTTCACGTGAAAGCCGTTAATGTCATTGAGCCAACCGTCCCAGGTTTCGGCGACAACAGGTAGCGACCACCAATAGCCCGTAGGGTCGGGCTGGCCGTGGGCGACGCGCCACTGAATGACGGCGTCGCGAACGACGCCGACACTGTGGGTGTTGGTGATCATGACGGGGCCTTCTAGGAAGCCAGATTCTTCGACCCATGTGGTACCGGTCATCTCGCCATTTCCGTTTTGGGAAAACCAGCCTGCGAAGACAGCGTCGTTCATGGAATTTTTTCCACGAGGAAGGACGGCGGTGACGCCAGTTCGAACCGGGCCCTTGCCGATTTGGAGCTTTCCTTCTCCCGAAACCAGACTAGTGTGGCCGACAAGGACTCCGCTGACATCGGTGATGGCGTTGAATTTACCGGGAGTGCCGTCAAACGGAACGCCAAGATCGCGCGCGCGGGGTTTCCTGGGTGCCTCCTGCTGAGCGAATGAAACGAACGGAACAAGAAGAAGAAATACCGCTAAAAACGAAAGACGGGAACAATTGCGCATTCCGATTTTTCTCCGAATACGGATTAGAAACAAGAACGGTATGAAATCAAACCAGTGTAGCGTAACTCAGAAGAGGAACATCTGAGCGAGAACCAATTGGAGAGCTTGCGCAATTTGCGTACGCCCTTTCGGAGACTCAAATCCGGCGTTGCATTTCGGAGCCGCGTGTGCGTAATCGCAACAATAGATGCCATGAACCTATAACAGTGTGGTTGGGAAAATGGTTGTGATACGCTGACGCGGAATTTTCTGGAGGAGTGTTCATGCGAGGTTGTGTCAGGGCTGGATGGTTGGTCGGAATTACTTTTCTTACCTGCGGAGCGGCTGCACAGGGGGAAGCCGATAGTTGTGGGTATTCAAGCGCGATGCAAAACATTTGACCTCGACCACAAGCTTAAACGAGAAGCCGGAACTGGTTCGTACCATCGGGCGATGGAGCCTGGTCGCACTCATGGCGAACTCAATTCTGGGCGCTGGAATTTTTGGCTTGCCGTCGCTGATTGCGGCGCGGCTGGATGGTTACAGCCCATTGAGCTGCCTGATCGCGGGATGCGGCGCGCTGATTATCGCAGCGTGCATCGCGGAGCTTTCCTCGCGATTTGAAAAGACCGGCGGTCTATATCTTTACGGACGGGAGGCGTTCGGAAGATTTGCCGGGCTGATGATTGCGTGGCTGATGCTGCTGACGCGAATCGCCGCGCCGGCCGCAGCGGCAGACTTGTTCTCCAATTATCTGGCACAGTTCATTCCTTTCCTGCACGGAAAATTATCCCAAGTGATTGTGATTGGCGTGCTGATCGGCCATCTGGCGATTTTGAATTACGTAGGCGTGAAGACCGGGAAGACGGTCAGCAATATTTTTTCCGCGATGAAAGTTGGGATGCTGGTGCTGTTCATCACAGGTGGATTGATCGCGCTGGCGTTGCGTCCTGAATTGCGAGTACCGCTGCATTTTGCGCCGACGACCGGAGAAGGGTGGTTCGAAGCTCTGCTGCTGCTGGTGTTTGGGTATGGCGGATTCGAAGGCGCACTGATTGTGGGCGGCGAATCAAGAAGTCCAAAGCGCGATATGCCGTTCGCACTCCTGACGGCACTGGTGCTGCAGTGTTTTCTTTACACCGGCGCCGTGTATGTCGTGGTGAGCACTCTTCCGGGCGCGGGTAGATCGGTACGGCCGCTGGCCGATGCCGCGCGAAATTTCCTGGGAGGGTGGGGAGCGACAGCGATCGGCATCGGTGCGCTTATCTCCACATACGGATATTTGAGCGCAAACCTGCTGCATTCAGCGCGGATACCGTTTTCGCTGGCCGAGCAGGGGGATTTTCCGAGCGTCTTTGCACGGATTCATGAGAGATTCAGGACGCCGCATGTTTCGATTGCAGGTTATTCGTTGGTGCTGCTTGTGTTCGCGGCCCTGGGAGACTTCCGGTGGAACGCAATCCTCTCCGCGGCGACAAGGCTGGTGGTGTACGGAATGATGGCTGTGGCGTTGATTGTGATGCGGAAGCAGAGCGGGCCGGCGCCATTTAGATTGCCTTTGGGAATCGCGTTCAGCGCCATGAGCATGGCAATTGTGCTGGTGCTATTGGGCCACATCGGCAAAGGCGAAGCAGTTGTGCTTGGATTGACGGGGATTGTAGCGCTGGCAAATTGGGCGGTGTTAAAGCAGCCGCGGGACGTAATCGGCAGGAAAGAGGAGTGGTGAAATATTGGAAATGAGCGGGAATGGGCATACTATTTGACGATCATAGAGATCCCAAGAAATTTTTGTGTCGACGAGGAGAGAGCATGAGAACGAGTGTGCATAAGCGAGCTAATGCTTGCGTCGTGTGGGTGGGTCTAGCGGTGCTGACGATTGCGGCGACGGCGCGAGCACAGGAAACCGCGAAACATCCCATCACGTTTGACGATTTGATCGCGATGCACCGCCTTGCCGAAGCCGAACTTTCGCCAGATGGAAAGTGGGTGGCATATACAGTGGCGACTCCAGATATGGAGGCGAACCGGAATGCGACGAATTTGTGGATGGCGCCAGCGGCCGGCGGCGATGCAATTCAATTGACGCGCACGGGAAAAGATTCATCGCCGAAATGGTCGCCGGACGGAAAGACAATTGCGTTTTTGTCTGCGCGCAGCGGGGATTCGCAGGTGTATGTGCTCTCGATGGACGGCGGCGAAGCGCATCCTTTGACAAAGATTTCAACTGGTGTAGACGTCGTGAAATGGTCGCCGGACGGGAAGACGCTTGCTTTCACCTCTTCGGTGTATCCGGATTGTGTGAGCCGCGCCTCGGGTTCGCCGAACAACGACGATGAATGCAATAAAAAGCGGAATGATGAGAAAGAAAAGAACAAGGTCAAAGCGCATGTTGCGGAACATTTGCTCTACCGGCACTGGACACACTGGAATGAAGGGCCGCGCGCGCATTTGTTTGTGATCGCGGCGGACGGCAGCGGCGGAGCAAAGGATTTGACGCCGGGGGCGAACTACGATGTGCCGCCCGATCAGCGCGGCGAAGAGAGCGATATCAATTTTTCTCCGGATTCAAAGGAGGTTTGCTTCACCGCAGTGACGGACAAGGTTGAGGCGGCAAGCACGAATGGAGACTTGTTTATCGTGCCGGTGAGCGGTGGAGAGCCGAAGCGCTTCACAACGCAGCCGGGGTTTGACGGCAATCCGGTGTATTCGCCGGATGGGAAGTACATTGCATATCACGCGCAATTGACCGCCGGTTACGAAGCTGACCGGTGGCGCGTGATGCTCTACGATCGCGCAAGCGGAAAAAACGAAAACCTGAGTGAAGGATTTGACCGAAGCGCAACGAATCTGGCGTGGTCGCCGGATAGCAAAACGATTTATTTTTTGGCGGAGAACGAGACGCAGCAGCCGGTATATGCGATGGCGGCGAAGCCGGGAGCAATACCAAAAAAGCTAGTGGACGGGTTTAATAGCGCAATGGAGCTGAGCGAAGACGGCAAGACGCTCCTGCTAGCTCGGACAAGCCTGACAATGCCAGCGGAATTATTTGTGGCAGCAAGCGACGGGACGGGATTACAGCAGATTACCCATATGAATGATGCGTTGCTGGCGAAGCTGGAGATGAATGCGCCGGAAGCATTCTGGTTTGAAGGAGCCGAGGGAACAAAGGTGCAGGCGATGTTGATCCGGCCCCCGCAATTCGACGCGAAGAAGAAATATCCGATGCTGGTGCTGCTGCATGGAGGGCCGCAGACGATGTGGTCAAACGCGTGGGGCTACCGGTGGAACGCGCAGGTGTTTTCCGGGGCGGGCTACGTAACGCTGATGATCAACCGGCGAGGTTCGACGGGCTACGGGCAGAAGTTTACCGACGAAATCACGAACGATTGGGGCGGAAAAGCGTATGGCGATGTGATGAAGGGTGTGGACGCTGCTCTGGCGAAATATCCTTTTGTCGACGGAAAGAAGATGGCAGCTGCAGGCGGATCGTATGGCGGCTACTTGGTGGACTGGATTGCGACGCACACCGACCGTTTCAAGGCGCTGGTAAGCCACGCCGGGGTGTACGACAAAGTTTCGATGTATGCGACTGAGGAGCTGTGGTTTGAAGAACATGATTTGCAAGGCACGCCGTGGTCGAATCCAGAAAGCTATCGAAAGTGGGCACCAGTGACGTACGCGGGCGCATTGGGAAAGTACAAGACGCCAACGCTGGTAGTTGCGGGCGAAAAAGATTTTCGCGTGCCATACACGCAGTCGCTGGAATTTTTCAGCGCGTTGCAACGCCAGGGGGTGCCGTCGAAGTTGGTGGTGTTTCCTGATGAAGGACATTGGGTATTGAAGCCGCAGAACAGCCAATTTTGGTACAAGACGTTTTTGGATTGGCTGGCGACGTATTTGAAATAGAACAATTTCGTCGCTGCGAGCGAGTCGCGCCGCTACAGTTGCGAATCATCTTTGCTATAAACAAATAATCTTGCATTTCAATATCTAAACACGTAGATTCCGCCGGAAGTCCCAACCCTGCTCGCAAAAGATCACCGAGGAGGCGTGAGCTATGTCCAAAGAGGGAAAAGACAAAATTCAGCGGCGCGATTTCATTAACGGAATGTTAATTGCGGCGGGAACGACGGCGGTTGGGGGTTCCTTCCCGATGAGAATGTATGCGGCAGGCACGACATTCCCATGTGACGGTCCAATCGGCAGCGACCCACGCGTGCTGCGAGGCGGAAACTTGCCTTCGGTTTTCAATGTGGCGCACTGGCTCAGAGACGGCCGGCTCACGGTCAAGACGAACAGCGTGGTGATCTCTTCATCGCCCTGCGACAGCTTTCAGGGCAGTCAACCAATCCTGCTGGACAACGGAAATTATGAACTGATTATCGTGGGAAGCGGTATGTCCGGATGCGCTGCGGCCTATTACACGACGCGGCAACGGGCCGGAACGAAGATTCTGATTTTGGATGGACAACCTACACCAGGTGGGAACGCGAGTCGGGACGATGCGGCGCCAATCCCGGACGTGGCCTCAACCGCGACGGCTTATGCGGTGCAACCTTACGCACCTTTTCTCGATGATATCTACAACACGACGGGAATCCTCTGGCAGAACTACGTTGTACCAGCTCCCTTCTACAGTTACTTCTTCGACAGTCAAACGCCTTACGTCAATCAGGGAACGAACAGCTGGAACATCGACACTTATGGAACTGGACTCAATTCAGTTCCCTATCCAATGAATATTGTGAACGATCTTAAAGCTGCGAGACAGGATTTGATGAACTGGTATCACAAGCCAGGCGCTCCGACCGATCCAGCCGACAACAGCGATCCGAAATACGATTATTTGTCGCCGATGACGTTCGACGCGTATTTGACGCAGACCAAGGGATTCCATCCGGCTGTCTCTGATTTTTACACGCGATACGCCGTGGACGCCCTGGATGGAACAACCGCGCAAGCCTCGGCTTATACGTCAATCAGCTTTCTGGGCGCCGAGTATTTTCCAGAGTTTGCGTATCCAGGCGGAAATTCGGGGATGTTGCGGCATATCGTAAAATGGCTGATTCCGAATGCCATAGCCGGCAGCAGCGAGGCAGAAATACTGGGCAATCCATTTAACCTGGCGGCCATGGATGATCCCAACAATAGGGTGCGGATACGGCAGGGTTCGCTCGTCTTGCGCGGCGACACGACGAATTCGAACGCCAGCGTGATTTACTTCAAGGACGGAAAATTCTATCGTGCCACGGCCAAAACAGTGATTTTCGCGGGGCAATCGCACACCGCGCGCACGGCGTGCGAACATCTCTTGAGCGCATCGCAGGCCAACGCGTTCGAACAGGTAACACTCAGCCCGGTATTGACCGCGAACGTGACGGTGCGAAGCGCAGCACCGATCGTGGACTTGGGCTACGACGGATATTATTGGGGAAGCCAGTACTGGGCGGATTTCGTGGTGGCCGATTGGGTTGGGCCAAATCGCAGTAACGCCAACCGTCAGACGGTGCTTACGTTCTACGGAGGGAATACAGCGTCGGTGGAAGACCAGCCCAACGAGCGGATCAAACTGCTGACTACACCGTTTTCAAGTTACGAAGATTCCTTGCGGGCTGACTTGAACCGTGTGCTTGCCGGGCGAAACTTCGATTTTGATCGTGATGTCACGGCGGTCTATGTCTATCGCTGGGGACACAGCATGGTCTATCCGAAACCTGGGTGGCCGTTCAGCTCTCCGATCAACAAGAACGGACAGGTGATTCGCGTGCCTTCCGCGCGGTTCTACGCGCGACAACAGATTGGGAGGATCTCTTTCGGCGCACAGGACGTGGAATCGAGCCCTGCGAATGAAAGCGCGCTTGGCGCAGGTGTTCGAACGAGCGGCGAAATCTTACCGCTGCTTTAACAGGCTGCGCATCATCATCCACGAACAATAAAAAAAGACGCGGGTCTAAAGTTTTGCGAGCGCGGCACGCGCGAAGCGGAACAAATAGTAGAGCAGGAAGGCGCAAAGGATCAGAAGCGCTATAACGAGGACGATGGTTGCGATCGGATGGACCGTCGTGAACCATGTTAACCACACGGCAAGCATGTCTTCGCCAAAACTCAAGGCCCAATTGCTGAAAGGTTCGGGCACCGTGTTGACAGCGGCACGCGTCGATGCTTTCGCGCTGTGCGAGGTGAGAGCAACACCGCCAGCGAGCAACGCCGCGGCCCAGCGCCACTCTTGTGACGCGGCAGCGGAAGCGCCGTACGCAATCACGGCAGCGGCTGGTGGACGTATGAATGTGTGAATCGCGTCCCACACGGTGTCGAGATAAGGAACTTTGTCGGCGAGAAATTCGAGGATGTAGAGCGCGACAGCAATGCCGAGGACGATCGGGTGTCCCACGATTTCAAGCGACGGCGGAAGGTGAATCACGCCGAATCGCTGCAAGACGCCGAGAGTGGCTACGGTTGCGTAAAGATTGAGACCAGAGGAAAAACCGGCTCCCAGAGCGAGGCCGAGCGTTTGGAGAGGGTTCACAAGTTGTGATGATATCAGGGGCAAGCGAGGGCGACCGGGAAAAACTTTCGCGCTCGCGGCAAAAATTCGGCCAGGAAAGGCCTCCCCTAGCTCGGGCGAGCGGCGCGAACAATCGATACGAGTCCGCGCCGCTTCGATAACTTCTTTCTTGCGGCCTGCTTGCAGCGCGGAAGAGTTGATCAATTCGCTTCCAACTCCAGTTGCGAAAGCTCCGGCCGCGAAGTATTCGGCAGCATTCCCTACATTTACGCCGCCCGTAGGGATCAGAGCGGCTCGCGGAAACGGTCCGCGCAGTGCCTTGATGTGTTTGGCGCCTCCAACACTTCCGCAAGGAAAAATTTTGACAGCAGGAGCGCCCTCGTCAAGCGCGGCAATCAGTTCGGAGGGCGTGAGCGCGCCCGGAATTGCTAGTTTTTCTTTGGCCTGCGCGGTCCGTAGAACGGAGACACAAAGGCCCGGACCGACTAGAAATTCGGCGCCGGCGTCGATGCATTCGGCGGTTGCGCGGAATTTGTGATCGTGCCAGCACCGACGAGAACGCGGCCGCTGAATTCAGCTGCGACTTTGCTTATGACTTCGAGTGCATTCGGGACAGTCAAGGTGATTTCGACGACAGCAATGCCGCCTTCTTCCATCGCTTCAGCGCCAAGGAGAGCTTCTTGCGCGCTGTGAGCACGAATGACGGGAATAATTCCCACTCTACGAATCATACGTAGTGTCTGTTCAACGCTCACTTCGTTTTCCGTTCATGGATGAGAGGCGACGAGAGCAGCCATTCTCTCAGCGAGAAATTCTTGCGGACTGTCCTTTCATCACCGCCAGGACTTCCTGCAAACTGGCCATGGATGTGTCGCCGGGAGTAGTCATTGCGAGTGCCCCGTGAGCCACGCCGCATTCGACGGCCCAGGCGAGGTCGTGACCAGTAAGAAAGCCGTAAATCAAACCGGAGGCGAACGAGTCTCCTCCGCCAACTCTGTCAAAGATCTCCAGGTCCCTTCGTGTTGCGGCCTCGTAGAAAGAGTCGTCGGCAAGCGCGATAGCCCCCCAGTCATTTCGAGTCGCAGTGTGGGCCGTCCTCAAAGTGACCGCAACCGCCCACAGGTTGGGAAATTCAGAGCGCACGGTTTTCATCATCGTTTTGAAATTTGCATGATCGAGCCGAGAAATGTTTTCGTCCATTCCCGGAACCGAATAGCCCAAGGCAGCGGTGAAGTCCTCTTCGTTTCCAATAAGCACATCGACGAACGGCATAAGAGAACGATTCACTTCCTGAGCTTTTGCTTTGCCACCGATTGATTGCCAGAGCGAAGGGCGGTAGTTCAGATCGTAGGAGACAGTTGCACCCGACTTTTTGGCGAGTTGCATCGCGTCGAGGGCGACGGCCGGCGTCGTCTCAGAGAGCGCGCAGAAAATTCCACCGGTGTGAAACCATCGAGCGCCCTGCCGAACAAAGATTTCGTCCCAATCAATGTCGGCCGTCGTCAGTTGAGAAACTGCCGTGTTTCCGCGGTCCGAACAGCCGGAAGCAGCTCGTACACCGAAGCCGCGTTCGGTGAAATTCAAACCATTGCGGACTGCACGCCCTACACCGTCGTACTTCACCCATCGGACATGGTCAAGAGCGACGCCGCCTTGCAGCATGAGATCTTCGACTAGGCGTCCTACCGCGTTGTCAGCGAGCGAAGTGACGATGGCGGTCTTCATCCCGAACGTCCGACGTAACCCGCGCGCCACATTGTATTCGCCGCCGCCTTCCCAAACGCGAAATTGGCGCGCCGCGCTGACGCGCGCGTCACCTGGGTCGAGGCGCAACATGACTTCACCCAAGCTGACCAGGTCCCAGCGGCAGCCTTCTTTTGCGCGCACTTTCATTTCGAAATCCTTTGCGGAGATATTTCTACCGCCGGACGAATTTGTAGTGATGTTCGGGGATCAACCCCCAGCCAAAAGATCGCGCCGAGAACGGCAACGGCCGCAGCCGTGTGAAATGACGCGTTCCACCCAAACTTATCGGCGAGCAGTGGCGTGAGAGAGACCGTGAGCATACCACCGAGCTGGTTCCCCATGTTCATCAAGCCCGATACCGATCCGGAGGATTTGCCTCCAAGATCGGCGGAAACCGCCCAGAACGAACTTTGTGTAAGATACAGCGAGCCAGCACCTCCGGCGAGAACCACGCTAGCGAGCCGTACATCTTGCGCTGCAGATCCTGCAGTAATGAACACAGCGGTCAACAAGAAACCTAGCACGGAAATGCCGCAGCGCCCGAGGCGAGAGTTTGTGCGTTTGGTGATCCAATCGCCAATCGCTCCTCCCAAGGGACTGCAAACAGCCATGGCCAAGAACGGCAGCGTTGCGTAGAGCGCGCTGGATTTGAGATTCAGTCCACGCACCTTTGCGAGATAGAGATAAAACCAACTGAAGAAGACCCACGCAACGTAGCCAAAGCAAAAGTAGGCCAGTGTGATAGTCCAGATCGTGCGGCTTGAAAGAATTGCCAACCATGACAGAAGCGAAGAACCCGAGTTCCCTTCCCGCTGAAGTTCAGGAAGTCCCCGCTCGATTGATTCGAGCTCACTTGGCGAGACCCAGTGATGTGACTGAGGCGTATCGCGAGCTGTGAAGTACCACACAGCTCCCGCGGCAAGTCCAATGAGCGCACAGAGGACAAAGGATGACCTCCAACCGTAATGCGCCATCAAAAATGAAATGAGCGGAGGAGTGATCCCGGCTCCGATTCCGACACCTGCGAAAATAATTCCGTTCGCGATTCCCCGTTCATTGCTGGGAATCCATCGGGAAACAAACTGGTTCGATGTCGGGTAAATGATCGCTTCACCCGCGCCAAGGAGGAAGCGGATCACGATCAAGAGCGTCAATGCCGATGCAATGCGACTTGAGATTCCTGCTGTCAAAGCGCTAAACAGTCCCCACCACAACACTCCGACAAAGAGCATCCGCCTTGCGCCAAAACGGTCGGCTAACCACCCGGCAGGTGTCTGGAGCAGCGCATATCCGAAGAGAAATGAACTGAAAACCAAGCCCAGCTGGACGTTGGTGATGTGAAATTCTTCGGCAATTAGTCCGCCTGCGATGGAAATGTTGACGCGATCGAGGTAGGCGACAGCACTGAGGACAAACAGCCAGAAAATCAGAAACCAGCGAACGTTGCTTGAAGCGCGCGTGCTCACGTTGACGCTCTCGACTTGCGAGACGCTGAGAGTAAGGCGAGGTTGCGCGGATTGACAAATGCGGATTTGCGCGAAAATTTCAAGCGCTGTGTGCCTTAAATAGTTGCACGAGCTGGGCCGCGATAATTTTCTCTTCGCCGGGCTGCAGCATGAACGAATTCATGGAGAGCGCGCTTTCGGACGAATCGAGCACGATGGCGGGTTTCCCGTTGCGAAGAGCGTTGTGGGCATCCTGAACCGTCAGCGCGACCTTTTGGTTCCAGGAAATCTTCATGTGCGGCACGTGGTTGGCCACGTCCGGTGTGAAAAATGAGGTGCGGACGCCGGGCACGCGAATGATCTCGGCGGAGACTGCGTCGAGACGCCTTTGCCATTCCTTGCTCAGGGCAGAGTGGTCCTCGTTCAGGTAAGATTCAAGCGCCTTCACCATTCCTACAATTTCTTCCTTGCCGACTTTTTGACTGCGTCCGAGGGTGTCCTCGTGAGGGCTATTGTTCAAGAGCGCGTTAGCGACGAGGTCCTTTCTTCCAAGTAAAATACCCGCACACTGTGGTCCACGAATGGCCTTGCCGCCGCTGAAGGCAATTAAGTCGTAGCCCATATTCGCGTAGTCCCACAGATGCGAAACCGGCGGAATATCGGCGGCCGCGTCGATAAAGGCCGGAATTTTGTATTCGTGCGCAAGCTTCACCCACTCCTCGACTTTGATTTCTCCAGCGGCGTTGGCGAAATTGGTGAAGTGCATCATCGCGGTTTGTGGGTTGACTGCTTTCTTCAAATCGTCACGCGTCTCCACAACCACAAGCTTCACGCCAGTTGCGCGCAATTGGTGGTCGAATGGATTGCGATGAGATTTCTGGATGATCACTTCCGACTTCATGCCGGTGAGATCGGGAAGCTGCTCGATAAACTTGGGATTGTCGCCGGTAAGAATTCCGGCGAGACCCGACTGCATTGCCGCCGCCGCCCCAGAGGTGACAATCGCTGAGTACCCGTCCGGCAGCTTCAGCAGCTGCGAGATGCGCTTTCCGGCCGCAACTTCTAATTCGGCGATGCTGACAAAATGTTGCGACGCCAGGGCCATCGCGGCTTCCACTTCCGGGCGCACCAGCGAGCCACCTAATACGGTCATCGTTCCCTGACCATTGATGACCGTTGTGACGCCCAGTTCTTCGTAGACATTGCCTGTGGCGCCGAACCCCGTTAAGGTCCCGGGCATGCCTGCTGCCGGCTGAGTGGCCGTCCAGCCAAACGTCTTTTTGGCGCTCACTAACATTCCGGTCAGCGCGCTTGCGCTTCCGAGAAACGCTCTGCGATTCCAAATGTGACGCAGGCTCATTGGCTTACCTCTTTCCCCTGGCGTTTGTCACAGCGGCCGTGCAATTGATTTCCACGAGTGAATTCCCCGGAAGTGCGGCGACAGCGACTGTAGTACGCGCCGGTCCGCCGTTTGGAAAATATGTTTTGAAGACTTTGTTCATCCCGTCGTAGTTGTCGATGGTCGTCAGGTAGACCGTGAGCTGCAGAATGCTGTCCATGCCGCCGCCACCTGTTTCGACCAGTGTTTTAACGTTGTCCATTACCTTTTTCGTGTGTGTCTCAATGTCCATTGGGAATTTCCCTTCAGGGTCATGCGAGTGCGCACCCTGACCGGCGATATAAATCACACCGTTGTGGATAATCAAAGGAGTGATGAAACCCGTGTCGGCGGGTTTTCCTTCATAGTCTAGTTTTTGTACGCCTGCAGCGGCCTGTGGCTCGGCGCTTCCAGGAAGTGCAGTTCCGCTCAGGCTCAGACCCGGAATTAGTGCGGCAAGTCGCCCCGCGAAGCCCCGCCGGGTCGATAAAGTCGAGAACATTTCGTTCCTCCTTTGAGAATTGGCCTTTGAAAACTGGTTGCTAGGGAAGCGTAAAACTGAAAATGTCACTTCCAGCAGCAATCGCCACGTACTGTTTCTCGCCAACTGCATAGCTCATAGGCGACGCGCTGATCGTCTGGCCGGTATTGAAATGCCAGAGAGGCCTGCCTGACGCGGCATCGACTGCTTCGAATGATTGCGCATCGTCTCCGAAAAAGACCAGGCCGCCCGATGTAGACATGGTTCCACCGGAAGAATGACCCAAACCCGATTGGACATTCCGCCATGCCGGCTTGTCCCCTTCCAGTCGAAAGGCCAGCAAGATTTTTTGGCCGTGATCTCCTTCACTGTGTCGAACGCCAGTCGAATAGTAGGTCTTGCCCGGTTTGAATTTGCGCGGCTTCAAAAGATAATTTTCAAAGGCGAGAAAATAGAACAGCCCAGTGGACGGGTTGAACGAGGGGGCATACCAGTTCGTTGCGCCCGCAAATCCTGGGCACACGCGCGTTCCTGCCGGGGCGGGTTTGACGTTCGCTCGAACGGGCCGACCGCTAGAATCGATTCCGCTTGCCCAGTTCAATTTTTCTACAAAACGTGTCGCGGAAAGGAATTTGCCGTCAATTCGATCGAGAACGTACAGGAAACCGTTGCGATTCGCCTCGACCACAAGTTTTCGAGGCTGACCGCGAAACTCGGCGTCAATCAGAACGGGAGTTTCCGTTGCGTCGTAGACGAACAGATCGTGTGGAGTGAACTGAAAAAACCATTTGAGCTTGCCATTGTCAGGATCGAGGGCCAGCAAGCAGTCGGTATAGAGGTCGTCACCGGGACGCGGTTCGCCGTCGAAGTCGAGTGCCGGGTTGCTCGTTCCCCAAAAAAGTGTGTTTAGTTCCGGATCAAAGGTGCCGGGCATCCAAGTGGTGCCCCCACCAAGCTTGTATGATTCACCGGGCCAGCTGGAAGCGCCGAATTCTCCAGGGCCGGGAATTGTCCAGAAGCGCCACATTTCGTTGCCGCTTTCCGCGTCGTAAGCGGCGACGAAACCGCGCACGCCGTCGTCACCGCCGGATGTACCTACGACGACGTTGTCTTTGACGACCAATGGCGCGCTGGTCGCTCCGTAATTTTTGTTTCCGTCAGTATAGGCAACGTCCCACAAAAGATGACCCGAGCGCGCGTCCAGGCAAAGCAAATGCGCGTTATCCGTCTCCAGGTACACGCGCGAATGCCATAGCCCCACGCCGCGATTGTGATGTTGCGCTGCGTCGTCGATGAGACCCTCAGTAACAGGTCGGGAGTAGTGCCAGAGCGTACGGCCGGTTTGCGCGTCTAACGCATAAGCGTCGTTCGCCGAAGTAACGAACATGATTCCAGCGGCGACAATCGGAGTAACCTCCAGACGGCTGGAGTTCGGCGCGTGGAAAACCCACTGTGTGCGCAGGCTGGCGACATTTTTCGTGGTTATTTCCTGGAGTGCGCTGTATCGCTGTCCTGTGTAGTCGCCGTTGTAGGACGGCCAATTCGAGAGCGGCGGTTTTGAAAGCAGTTCAGTAGGCTTGACATCAATCGCTACTGCAATGGAAGCGCGGCTTGCAGTCTGAGCAGAAAGAGAGGACGCACATGCCGTCAACAGAGGAAGAAAACACAAAAGCACGGGCAATTGCGCCATCCTAATTTTTCCTTCCTTCCGCAATCATCGCGCCTAGAGCCTCCCGAACTTCGCGACCGCTTCTTCAATGGATTTGAGTTTCTCGATGTAGGCGTACATGGAGTGTTCCTTGAAATCCATTTCTTTGGCTAATTGAAGTACGTCGAGCGCAACAGCGCGCGGCACGACCACAACGCCATCCGCATCCGCCGCCACAACGTCTCCAGCGCTGACGGGGACGCCGTCGCATACTATCGGAATATTCGCGCCCGCAAACCGGTAATGACTCACGGACGTGGACGGCACAATACCGAGCGAGTACACTGGGAATCCGATTTTCTGCAGGTAGGCCACATCGCGAACGCCGCCGTCGATGATCGCTCCTGAAAAATTCCGCGACGACATCGCCGTTCCCATTAAGCCGCCCATTCCGGCAATGTCGATTCCGTCCTGCACGACCATCACATACACAGAGTCTTGATTGCCGTGATCGATTGCCGAGAGCATACCCTTAAGCGCGTCCGGATCGTGGTTTTGTTCCTTCTTCAGCGAGACCGTGAGCGCAAAACCTGTAAATCGGGTGGGAAAAATTGGCCGCATACGATGCGACATGTACATTTTTCTCCCGGTGAGCTGTTCGAGCGCGTCAGAAACTGAAGCCACCTCAACATGCCGGAATCCGTCGAGTAATGATGCATCGCTCGACTCCTGCACGGTTGAACCTTGCTTTGCGTCGAGAGTGCGCTGGCTCATCAGGACGCTAACTGCAAAAACGGAAAGCACACTAAAAATGGTTGCGATGTAGGCACGTCGGCCTCGTAACGACTGCGAAATGCGAACCATAGCCCCTCCCGATCTTCACGTTTGTCCGCGAACTTTATCATTTCTTCCGCGCTCAAGGTAGCATGATTTGTGTCTCCTGCCGGGAAACGAACCTTATTCAATCGAATTAATTCAGGCTAGAACGAACAAAGAGGTTGACATGTCGCGGGACCGGTGGAATATCTATCACTCACTTGAGGATGGCGATGAAGAATGAGAGCACCTTGGGTACGCTACATGTAAGGTCTACACGTAGCGTCTGTCTCGTTGTTCTTTGCGCGATTTTGTCTGGTTTGTTTCAAGTCCGCGCCGAAGCACCCACGCGCGCCTTCGCTTTAAAGGCGGCTTCACCGCGATTCTGGGGCTTGCTGGATCACAAGGCCAAGCTCGAAGTCCTGGAATCTGGCTTTGGCTTTACGGAAGGTCCAGTTTGGGATCCCGCAGGATTTGTCTACGTCAGTGACGAAGAAACGAACAAAATCTATCGCGTGTATCCAGACGGTTCAAAGCAGGAATTCCTTTCTTTAGGCGACCCCGACGGAAACACCTATGACGCGCAGCATCGTTTAGTCGATTGCGCGAGCGTGCTCCGCGCAATTATTCAAATCGACCGGCATGGAAAGTACCAAATTCTCGCGGATCGCTATAACGGCAAACGTTTTAACAGCCCCAACGATGTCGTCCTCGGGCCTGATGGCGCTCTTTATTTTACCGATCCGACGCTCGATCTCCCGAAGGGAGAGGCACAGGAGATTCCGTTTCAAGGCGTTTATCGCCTGGACTCAAACGGTCACGTGCAGCTTCTTACGAAGGATTTAGCTCAACCAAACGGCTTGGCATTTTCTCCGGATGGCAAACATCTTTACGTGGACGACAGCAAGCGCCGCAATATCATGGTTTTCGACTTTACTGCACAAAAAACTCTGGCCAACGGACGCATCTTCGGTGAAGAACCTGGCGGCAAACAGGACGGCGTACCGGATGGGATGAAAGTGGATCAATCCGGGAATCTCTTCGTGACCGGCCCAAGCGGAATTTGGGTGTGGGACAACCGAGGCCATCACCTCGGAACCATTGTTCTCCCGGAGCAACCTGCCAACCTTGCCTGGGGTGATCCTAATTACTCCACGCTTTACATTACCGCCACAACCTCAGTTTACCGCCTTCACACGAAGTCTCATGGATTTATCCCGTACGATTCCCTGCCGAATTCACGATAGCGCAGACTTCATCTTAAGTGGAGTGGGCCCTAACCAACCTATGTAGTGGATGCCTTAACGGCGAGCGTCGGGATTGCACCGATTTGTTGCGAGTCCAAGGCTGTCGGGTTGCCAATAATCGCGAACGATCCTCGAATCCTTCCATTGGCTACGATTGTTCAAACTTTTTGCGCGACGCCCACAAACCCATGCCAGGATTTGCGACGAAGAAGACTTCCTCGCCGTTGATTTGGTTCCATCCGTGGTGGAGTTTGACCGGGTCGTAAATTTTCGTCATTTTCGCAAGATCGCCGAACCTGAAGCCCACACCTTCAACTTCCTCGTCCGTGAGATTGCCCGGGCACAATGTAATCTGGAAACGGCCTTCGGACGATCCGTGGATCAAGTGCGCAGCCGCGCTCAGATCACTTCTGAGGTCGGCGTTTTTCGCGACCATTTCCAGGGCCGCTGGTGTGCCTCGGTACCCATATTTCCGGATTAACGAGTCGATTCGTGGGTCTTCGCCAAATTCTCTAATTCCAGGAGCCAGAATAATCAGTTCTGCATCGTCGGCGAGTGCCATGCGAGTACGGTAGATTGCCTTGTTTCCAAGCCATGTGCTGTGGAATTCGTGCGGATCAAGATAGACGACGGCTTTGTGAATAGGCTGAGGCACGAATTCAAAATTCACCTGGAGACTCAGATTGGCAGCTGCGTAAAAACACTCCGAATCGTCTCCGATAAACACTCCCCGCACCACGAATTCGCCCGCCGTGTTTCTGCCTACGGTTGTCCGCGCGTCCCATGATTCGCTCCATCCCGTAGACGGCTCCGAGGTAGTGACTGCGATTGATGCTTTCGGGACCACCAGTGCCGACCAAAATATTCTTATTGAAATTCGCCATTCCGATAACTTCGTGGGGCACCACCTGGCCGATAGACAATACGAGATCGAATCTGCCTTTCGTTACAAGACAATTCACTTTCGCAGGCCAGTCATAGTCAAGCTTCCCTTCCGCTTGTTGATGTATATAGCCAGAAGGTACAACGCCAATCAACTCTGTGTCGGTACGCCAGTTGTGCGCACGGAATATTTCATGTGGCATTTCGCCAAACATCGCGCTGATCTGCTCAGCCGACATAGGCCTGTGCGTTCCAAGCGCAGGCAAGACTGTCCGTAACGATTCTCTGTAATACTCCCAAGCGTACCGAGTCAATTCTCCTGCGCGAGACTGAACGCGTGTGTAGTCTGGAGGGACCGCCAAGACTCTCGTTCGATGACCAATTTGAGCAAGAGCGCCAAAGAGTAGCTGCTTTAGCTCGCCGGGCGAAATTTCGCGTTCAGGTCCACCTTGTGCACAGTAGAGTGTCACAGCAGCGCGTCCTTGTTTCGAGGATAAGTGAGAAGTCTTTATACTACAGCTGAAATCATTTTCTGCTCCGCTTTGATCCAGACAAAACCCTTTGTACTGTTCTCGGGGATTGCTAATCTTGCGCTCGGATAATGCAAACCAACGAATAGGTGGGAGAAGCATTTACATGGGACATCCTCTTTTCGATTTGAAGAATAAGACCGCGGTTGTCATTGGCGGAACAAGTGGAATCGGGTTAATGCTTGCAAGGGGGTTGGCGGAAGCGGGAGCGAACGTAATCGCAACAGGGCGTCGTTCTGAGCTGGTGCAAAAGATTACGAGTGAAATTCGGGAGATCGGAGTACGTTCGCTTGCTCTGCCTTGCGATGTGACCGATTCAGCGAATGTCGAAAATCTCCTTGCAGCGGCCAGCAAAGAAATGGGCGGTGTCGAAATTCTTGTTAACTGCGCAGGGCGGACGAAGCGAACGGCAACATTGGAGCTCTCGGATGCGGAATGGAACGAGATTCTGGATATAAATCTCACGGGGACTCTTCGAGCTTGCCGCATCTTTGGCCGTCATATGCTTGAAAGGAAATACGGAAGGATCATTAACATCGCGTCGCTGGCCTCGTTCGTTAGTCTTCTCGAAGTCGCCGCATACAGTGCCAGTAAAGCTGGAGTGGCTTCGTTGACCAAGTCACTCGCGGTCGAATGGGGAAGCAAAGGAATTTGCGTAAACGCGATCGCGCCAGGCGTTTTTCGCACCGAGCTCAACGCTACTCTCCTCGACGGAACCGAACGCGGACGCGAGTTTCTACTGCGGACGCCGATGAGGAGGTTCGGACGGCTTGAGGAGCTCGTCGGCGCCGCAATATTTCTCGCCTCTGATGCCGCAAGTTTCGTCAACGGTCACATCCTGTCCGTTGACGGCGGTTTCTTGGCCAGCGGAGTGAACCAATAAGCGCGCTTAATGTTATTTTCGGCCAGCTCCTAACTCTTAGCTTTTTTGTTGGAACTCTGGCTGCACGTTTACCACGCCAAATTGGCGATCTTCCACTTCACGATGCGCTGCCATCGCCCACAAAAATGCAATTCTATGTCCCGGCACTGACGCATTCGGGTGGTATCCACTCGGCATAAGTACAGCATCCCCGTCTCGAACCGCTGTTACCAATTCCGGATATTCTGTGTCGTTGTACACCAGTTGAATCCCATAAGCTGGCTCCGGCATTTCGAAATAGACGTACATTTCTTCCAGCATGTTCGCGTGTTCGTGTGGAGGCCAACTCGTCCAGCTTCCCGGGTCAGAATGCGTGAACCCTGCTATCAGCCGTCCTGCTTGTACATTCTTCGCGATGACCAGCGTCACTTTGCGCGATGATGCCGGACCACCCGTGCTGAAACTCAACGCCGGGTCCTTCGAAACCTCCTCGTGCCGCACTACCTGAGGCGCGTATTTCCGCGTCACGTCCGAGGAAAACTCCGCCAGGTCCGCCGTGTTCGTCGTGCTTACCTGAATCTGTGAATCGCGCGGGATGTATAGTCCGTCGTATTGCAGAAGTTCAAATTCCTTGCCGTCCGTCTTCACGGTAGCCTTGCCGGAAAGGCAAATGAGCCCCGTCTCGCGATTGCCGTTCGAAAAGGAAATCAGTGGTTTCGAGGAGTTCAATATGATCCGGGCATACGCCAGGTGCTTCATCATGCTGTTTTCTGGAGTCACGGCAATGTGGCGACCCGTATGAGCGTTCGTCTTTCGAAAAATCATTTCTTTTCCGGCTTCCTGCTTCTGAGCGTTCATACTTCGTTCCTTTCGTGTTTCGCTCGAATCATTACGTATTTATTTTGCTTCTAGCAGACTCACTCGAACAGGTACGTTGAAATTTAAGGTCACTCGCCGACTCAAGTGCCCCAAGGCTGTCTTGGCCATACAAACCGGATGGTACGCGACCGCCACTCGATGTTCAAATAGAACAGGAGGCTTCGCAAGCAAATCGCAGACAAAATCTCCCGAGATTAGAAAATTGCACCGAAAACAGAGGGACGAAGCTCTAGCATAAGTACTTCTATTTGTGAGAAATTAGGGAGATAGAGCGCCCGTAGCTCAGTTGGATAGAGCGTCTGCCTTCTAAGCAGAGGGTCGCGTGTTCGAATCACGCCGGGCGCGCCATGCTCTTCAATCCCGTTCCATCCAAAGGAATTTACTGAGACCGTTGTTCACCTCTGGCTTCACCCCGACCATCTGCTTTTTCGACAGATGGATCAGCTTGGCGGGATCAAATTGTTTTTCAGTCTTCTTCTGTTGATTCAATTGCTTGCCAGAAGCGAACTTCATCTTGCGTCCGCCAGGAATCATGTCTGTCATAGACACGTAATACACGCAAGGCTTTCGAAGGCGTTGCTCGGGTCCAGCCGATTGATCAAAACCAATTAGTCTCCGCGATTGCGCATAGTATGTCCGAATGCCTGACGTGACGACCCGGCCCAGACGTCCTAAATCGCCGGACCTGTCCTCAATGCCGTTTTTACGAAGTTCGCCTGCTCGTAGGTCCATTTCGAAAAGGCCAAAGCGGATAATCCGGGACTCGTTAACTGTCCATGTTCTCCTCGCGGGCGGAGAGTCTAGCAAGAAGGAGTAAGTAGTTGATCAGAAGTTGTCACAACTTGCTGATTTTCCCCTGCTTTGCGCTCACTCCGGCGAGTTTTGATAAAAGTACTCAAGCCGACTTCTAAGGGTCGGGAGTTCGAATTTCCCCGGGCTGCTTGGTATTTCATGCGAGCACTTCACCACAACAACTTAAGTCCAAACTGAACTTGCCGTGAACTTGTCGCCGTGGACGTGATCACTCCCGCTGTCGGCGAAGGTCCGCCCGTCGCAGCGGCATACACCACCGGATTTGGGGTGTTGAAGTTTGTGTGATTAAAAAGATTGAAAATCTCGGCGCGGAACTGCAAGTTCAGCCGCTCCGAAAGCGAAATCCTCTTTGCCGCGGAGAAATCCGTTTCCGCAAGTGCAGGGCCACGCAACGTATTGCGTCCCAAGTTGCCATACGTGCCGTTAAGCGGTTGGATAAACGCGCCGGGATTAAAGTATTGGTTCGGCCCGCCCTGGATCACGGTTCGCGAAAAATCCGGATTCACCGAGGGCCGCACTGGGTTCCGCGTGTCGCCGTCGTTCGACGGGTTGTAAGAAAGTTGTGGCGTAAACGGCAAACCCGATTGCAGAGTCTGAATTGCGGTGATTTGCCAGTCTCCAATCAGCTTTTCCACCCACGGATTGGCATCCGCGCTTCTCCTGCGTCCAAACGGAAGGTCGTACGTCGCATTGAGTACGGCGGCGTGCCGGACGTCGAAAGAGGCGCGGCCGTAGTCCGCTTTCGGATCGAGCGGATTCGCTACGAATGCGGGAGAATTCGTCGCGACGCTGGTGTTCATGTTGTCGCCGTCATCGAGGGCCTTCGAGAACGTATACACTCCGCGAAATTGCAGTCCGTGTCCGAGACGCCGGTTCACGTCGGCTTCGAGCCCGTGATAGGAACTGATGCCCTGGGAAAACCAGTGCGTCGTATTCCACACCACGTTGTTCTGTAGCGCAGCGTTCGTCGGATAGTAGAGCGTCCCCGCCGGATACGTGACCGGGCACGGCGATGCAGGGCAAATCGTCGGCGTCGGAAGGTTGGCATCGACAGAGAGCAATTCATGATATCCGTGCGACGCAACGTAACCCACGGCCAGGGAGGTATTGGAGGAAATCTGCTGTTCCACTTTCAGTGACCAGGACTCCACGGTTGGCGTGCGCAAATCTGTTTGAACACCGCTAGGAATCACTTTCGATCCGGTGTACGTCGCATCCGGAGCGATGCTCGAATACGAGATGTTCTTCACTGCATAGACCGTATTGAATGGGCCGTTCTGGTCCAAGCGATAGCTCAAATTGTCGAGCAACGCATAGTACAGACCGAAGCCTGCGCGAACGACGGTTTTCTTCGACGCGAACGGCGACCACGCCATTGCGACGCGTGGCGCCGGCAGAAACTTCGCATTGTTGGTCGTAAACGCGGAACCACTGACTTCGGGCTGAGTTCCGATGAGGCCGCTTGAATCGAACAGATAGTTCGAGGCACGACCGTTCGCTTCATTCCATCCATTTGTGAACTCGGCGCGAAAACCGATTCGCAACTCGAGCGATGGCTTGACACGAATTGCATCTTCCACATAGAACGCGCCTTCCAAGGAGCGCCATCCGAGCGGGGTGAAACTCGGCGCATACGTGTAAGTGCTCACCTTGCCTTGCAGAAAGCTCTGCAAATTGCTGAACGACGCCTGACCGTATTGGTCCTGGATCAAAGTGTCATTGGCTTGCAAGCGCTGGATCCACGCGCCAAAACCAAGCAGGTGTTTGCCGCGAGTTAGAGTCAACTGGTCGCTCACCGTGAACAGGTTGCGAACCGCGGTCAGATTACTCCCTGCGTTGGTGCCACCATTGGTGATTTGTGACGCCCCGTTAAGCGTTGTGCCGCCGCCGACGACAATTGCGCCGACCGGCTGACCAACATGAATCCAGCCGGCTAAGTCCGTGGTGGTTCCACTGTCGAAGAAGAATCCTCCGCGTGAAAAACCGATCGCGGCGCGGTTCACTACACTCGGAGAAAAGATGTGCGTCTCGCTCAGGCTTGCCACCTGCTCACGCAGGAAGACATTCACGAAACTGAATGGATTGCTGGTCGGCGAGTGCGCTTCGCTGTCGTCCACGGTGTAAACGGCGGCAAACGAGTCTTTGCTCGAAACGATCTGGTCGAATCGTGCCGTCCCAAAATCTTCGCGAATGTGCTGCAGCGGATTGCTGAACGCTTCGGCGATCCCGCTCGGTGCTCCCGTGGACGTCAGGAGTTCCTGGCTATTGGCCACAGGCCACAGAGCAAGCAGGGGCCTGACGCTGGCAACTGCGTTTGCACGGGAGGTGTCATCCGGGACCAGCGTGAGATCGCTCACCCCTAATATTTGTCGAAAGCCTTCGTAGTTCCCAAAGATGAAGGTCTTATCCTTGACGATCGGTCCGCCAGCAGACCCCCCAAAAACATTACGCTCGAAGTGCGGAATGTTGCCATGATCGAAAAAATTCCGGGCGTCAAGGGCGCTGTTGCGGAGAAACTCATACACGGCGCCATGAAATTGATTAGTTCCGCTTGCGGTAACGATATTGACTTGGGCCCCTGGGCGCTTTCCATACTCCGCGCCGTAGGTATCTTTTACAACTGCGAATTCCCGCACGGCGTCGACCCCTAGCAATTGCCCGCTGGTTCCCCCCGGCGTGTTGTTGATTTCGGACGCGCTGGTGAATTCGACGCCGTTGAGCAAAAACAGATTCTCCTGTGGCCTCCGGCCTGACACCGCAAACATGTTTCCGACAACGGAATTCGAGGTCCCGATTCCACCCGAGCGCTGCGAAGTGTAATTCACAACTCCAGGATTCAGCGTCAGCAACTGATCGTAGCTTCGCCCGTTCAGAGGCAAATCCTTCACCTGGCGTTCTCCGACGAGTCCGGAAATATCCTCGGTCGTAATCTGTATGAGGCCTGAATCCGCAGCGACCTCCACGGTCTGGTGAACGTCACCGACTTGCAGCGTCAGATTTACTTCTTCTCTCTGGCCAATCACCAGCGAGATCGCGGTTCTTCGATCCGTTCGGAAGCCCGCTCTGGAAGCGGAGATTTCATAGCGGCCCACGACAAGAGCCGACGCATTGAATCTTCCCGATTCATCGGTCGCCAGAATACGTTCCGTTCCGGTTTCAAGGTTTTTGATCGCGATCGTTGCACCCACAATTCCCGCGCCGGAGGTGTCGTTTACTGAACCCCACAACGAAGCGTCTCCTTGAGCACACGTCCCCGTGGCCAGGAACATACTGGCCAGGATCGCCATGACAACGCACAGCGGTAGCCTCTGAAAACTAATAACACGCTCTTTGAGAGAACTCATTTTCACACTCCATAGATTTTTTGATTGCCGGCTCCGATGTGGCGCCTTCACTCCGTTTTTTTTCTTAAGAACGATTGCGGCCCCTGACCGTCAGGCACTGATGGGGCGAGAGGAAGGCGTCAACAACAACAGGAACAAGCAGAGATGGAAAGGAAGGAAACGGCAGAGGAAAAAACAAACGCAGCGTTGTTGTAGATCAACAAATTCATGGCCGCAATGCTCCAGGCGCTTGCACCGCAAGCCTTGCTGCGGCGTTTGTGCGCTTCGCAACCAACGTCCTCGCACCCGACCACACCAGTTGCAGACCGGCGCAGATGGCGACTGCCGCGACAACAGCCTTCAGCTTGCGGGCCGGCACTTTCCGGGCGAGCAAACATCCCAGAACTACGCCAGGCACTCCTCCCGCAAGTAGCTCCAGCAAGATGGGCGTACTGATCGAGCCAAAAGTCCAATGCACAGCGCTTCCGATGATCGCAAGGACGAGCCCAAACGCGATATCCGTGCCAACAACTTGTGCCGGTGCCATTTCCGAATAATTGAGCAACAGAACCGTGCCCAACGCGCCCGCCCCTGCCGACGAAAACCCCGATTCGACGCCAATGGGAAACGCAAGCCACGGGAGCCACCGAGCGTTTTTCAATGCGAAGGTTGGATTCTGAACTCGCGGAACAAAGGTCACGCTGGAAGTTATCGCCAGCAGCAGACCCAGCACGATCACCACAACCGGGCTGTTTTGTGTTTTAGAGATGGCACGCAGCACGAACATACCCAGCACAAGGCCTGGCACAGCGCCAATCAACAGGAGACGGAAGTAACGAGAGTTTACAAGGCGGCCGAGCAAATAAAACGGAGCGGCAATCAATCGCAGAACGCCCGCGAACACGAATGCCGTCCCGACAGCTTCGCCGGCCGGAAGACCAACAATCAGCAGCAGTGCCGGAACGGTGAAGCTTCCACCACCGATGCCCGTCAGCCCAACCGCCAGAGCGATGATGAATCCTAGCAAAAGGTGCGTCACTCCGTTTTCTCCGAGAAGGTATGAATCCCGCATTCAAGCTTCTTGCCGCTCCAGCGGCCGGAGCGCGGATTTGCAGGATCGTCCGGAATCGCTGTGCAAGGCTCGCAGCCGATGCTCGCGTATCCCTGGTCGTATTGCGGAAGATAAGTCAGGCCGTGCTTTCCCGTGTATTCCCAGACTTGCGCCCAGGTCCAGTCCGCAAGCGGACTGACCTTTAACAAAGTTTTCCCGCTCGGCAAACGGTGCTGCTCGACCTTCTTTAGATTTTTGCGGGTGGGAGATTGTTCGCGGCGCAGCCCCGTGAACCAAATATCGAAGGGTTCAAGAGATCTCATCAAGGGCTCTACTTTGCGCAGTTGGCAGCACTTCGTGGGTTGCTCGCGATAGAGAATTCCAAACTCCGACTCCTGCTGTTCAATTGTTTTCTCTGGAAGTATATTCATCAGGTTCAGCGACCAGTCCTGAGTCATGCGATCTCGATACTCATAGGTCTCGGCAAAGTGATATCCGGTGTCGAGAAACAGTACGGGAACATCCGGCACCCTCTTCCGGAGGAGGTGGAGCACGACCACGTCCTCAGCTTGGAAGCTGCACGTGATGCAAGCGCCAGATTTAGGGCGGCCAGCTAAAAGCGCGTCCAGAACGGCTTCGGCGCCGCGATCTTCCAGTGCTCGAGTCTTTTCGAGAGCATACATTTCAGTCCACCTTTCCATGCTTCGCTGGCGATAACCCGATACGAAGCAACTCAGCGCGCAAAAGAAAGTGCGCAATTGCTTTTTGGGGATCGCTCTGGAGTTCTGGGACCGCTGAATCGAACAGAGAATTTCCGGCGACGGCCTCAAGCGCTGTCCGCACTTCAGGCTGAATTTTCTCAGCGAAATAGATGACGATAAATCCAGCCGACCACAAGGGATTGAGGACGGAGACAAGATCCGGATGCGGAATGCCTTGGTCATCCAAGGCAATTGCTTCAAAGCCCTTTTCAAACAGTGCGCGTTCCAAAAAGTTGACATGCGAACGAAGTCCTTGGAGCAAGAAAATCGCCGGGAGGTGGCCGTGACGCTCGAAACGTTCCTGTCGCGAGACCGCGCCTTCGTCAAATTCAAGAATATGAACTCCGCTTAGTGCGCGATTCCCAGGCTGCTGAGACAGGTCATCACGAATCATTCCGGCACCGACGGTCGCATTGGACAAAGGATCAATCAGAATGAAGCTGCCGGTCGCGCGACTGTAAATGTAGGAATCGAAAAATAAAGGACTGTTTACTTCGATTTCCACGAGGGCGATACCATTCATCGCGAGTCCAGTGGCACACTCTTCCGTCAGAGTGTTCACGTCAACCCGATGCTGAATGCCCGTAATTTTGGCTTTCACCTGGCGCGTAGTGTGTTTCAACAAATACGTTCGATTGAGCTCTAGCGGCTTTTCGTGGAGCCATACCACTGACGCACTGAACTGTTGCGAGGATGACGGCGGATTTTCCGGAGAAACCAGCATGTCGCCACGGCTGAGGTCGATCTCATCTTCGAGCGTCACTGTGACGGATTGCGAACGAAAAGCCGCGTTGAGCTCACCGTCGTACGTGACGATGGACTGTATGTGGGTAGTCTGCCCCGACGGCAGCAAACCGGCTGGATAGAAACGGCTTCGAGATGTTCCAGCAAGGTGGGGCCGGAATACCACGTCATGGCGTGGCTGCGGCTAACAACGTTGTCCCCTTCGAGCGCGCTGACCGGCACGCACTGCACGGCAAGAATTTTCAGGCGCTCCGCAAGAGCGAGAAAGTCATCCTGCAAGCGCAGAAACGTTTCCTGCTGGTAGCCGATCAGATCCATCTTGTTGATTGCCACCAGCAGGTTGGGAATTCCAAGCAAGGCCGCAATGTAGGAATGACGGCGGGTTTGCGGAAGCAAACCCTTGGTGCCATCCACAAGAATCACTGCAAGATTCGCCGTGGAAGCGCCCGTGGCCATGTTGCGCGTGTACTGTTCGTGTCCGGGCGTGTCGGCAATGATGAACTTCCGCTTGGGCGTCTGGAAATAGCGGTAGGCAACGTCGATTGTGATCCCCTGTTCGCGTTCGGCGCGGAGAC
>WNGK01000126.1_pt1 | contig 125000 bp, 112 predicted proteins | sample 5400601 | NCBI WGS metagenome assembly WNGK01 (sample SAMN13153376, study PRJNA577476) | soil metagenome | isolation source: 60 cm soil or saprolite under Garry oak tree replicate 1 | place: USA:California | collected 2016-06-15 | reverse complement strand
GCCAGGGGGTGAAACTCAGCAAGACGGCCTGGGCCCACACGGACGGCGGACAGGACGATGACGGGCAACTTCTGGCCGTCGCCATCAATGTTCTGTGGGTGGAGCCATCCTTCCCGCAGAGCGGTGCGCAGTATCTCCCAGCCGGTCTGATCGGGCAGATTGATATCCAGGATGATGAGATCAAAAGGGGTGGCGCGCAGGTACGCCAGCGCTGTTTGAGCATCTTTGGCGATGCTTACTTCATGCTCGCGCACGGTGAGATTGCGTGTCAGTAGATCGCGCAGGATATCATCATCTTCCACCAGTAAGATTCGAGCTCCAGGCATACTGGTCGCCTCCTTCAAAGGGATAGATTTTGCTTTTTCGCTTTTTCATCTGGATATTGGAACGGGATGTGCATGTGCCATTTCCGTTCCGCCCGTGTGGGAAGACGAAGGAGCACAAGCGATGCAGGAGGGTTCTCGAGCAAGCGCTTTTTCTCGTATGCTTCCAGCAAGATTTCTTTCTCCCCATAGCTCACCAGGACAATACTATCGCAGCGCAGATCACGCGTCAGCAGCGTGATACTCCCGAGCACATTACTCGTAATGTCTTCGTAGCGTTCAATCGTAACCTGGAGCCTGGCAGCTTTGTACTTGACCGCCTCCAGGAAGTCTTTTGACTGCTGGATATGTTCAAGACGCGCCCCCTGAGACCACCGCTCAGGAGGCACAGCAATCAGTGATATCGCAACGAGCGTGACCCCCTCATCCCCTGCGAGGCGGACCACCGTGTCGATGGCTCGCATGTCCACTCCGTGTGTGAAGGGGAAGAGCCAGCGTCGTGACTCCATCGTAATTGTACCTCCTGAGAACGAAGCGAAGGCGGTGACGCGGATAGCGATACACCGCTTATTCGTCCTCAGTTAGAGTATAACTCAGGATTAGTAAATGTACGTTCTGGATAAGCACAAGGATGCTCTGGATATTCTCTGAGCAACCGCCAAGATGCTCAAGATGTTCTCATGATGCCGATATTGGCATTCTCCTCACCCGGTTCAACCTCGTCGGTGAAGCGGTAGCCGACTCCGGGGATGGTGAAGATGAAACGCGGCCGCTCGGGATCTGGTTCGATTTTTTGGCGCAACTGGGCAACATAGACGTGGAGGCTGTGCGTTCTGGCATGCGTCTCGGTTCCCCAGACCTCTTTGAGCAGTTGCTGCCGCGTGAGAAGCTTGCCCCGGTGGGTGATGAAGACCTTGAGCAGGTCATACTCGGTGGGCGTCAAGGGAACCTCTCGCCCGTGTACCTGCACACGCCGCTGTGCGAAATCAACGGAGAGCGGCCCGGCTTGAAAGCGCGGCTCGGTGCCGCTCGGCGCCTGGGCAACGCGACGGAGGGCGACGCGCACGCGGGCCAGCACCTCCTTCATGCCGAAGGGTTTGGCGACGTAGTCGTCCGCCCCGAGGTCGAGCGCTTCAACCTTGTCGCGTTCGGTGTCTTTCACCGAGAGCACGATAATGGGCACATTTGACACTGCCCGCACCTGGCGGCACACTTCCAGGCCGCTCATGCCAGGCAACAGGAGATCGAGCAGCAAGAGATCGGGCCTTTGCTGTGAGACCAAGCGGACGGCTTCTTCACCGCTGCTCGCTGTGAGCACGGTAAAACCATGGGCACTGAGGCTGCGTCGCAGAGCCCGCACAATTTCCCGCTCGTCATCCACCACCAGGATGGAGGCACCTCGCTTACTCATAGGTTACATTTCCCCTTTCTCATTTTCTTGTTCACCGAGAGGCAACTCCACAAAGACGATCAACCCGCCACCGTCACGCAGTTCTGCCCAGATGCGTCCACCGTGCGCCTCGACCAGGCCCTTGCAGACGGCCAATCCCAGGCCCGAGCCCATTGGATACCCCCCAGGGTGCTGCCCGTGTATGACACGGTAAAACTTATCGAAGATGCGCGCGAGGTCAGCCGGAGGAATACCAGGACCGCGATCGGCCACGCTCATGACCACATGTTCGCTATCAAGCTGCGCGCTCACATCGATGGACGATTCCGAGGGCGTGTAGCGCACAGCGTTCTCAATGAGGTTTGTCAGGACCTGATCCACCTGCAAATAGTCCAGTTCGACCAGGAGCAGATCATCAGGCAGATGAGTGCGTATGATGCGATCTTCCAGAAGCGGCTCGAGACGCACCAATACATCTCGAATGAGAGCTGTGAGGGAATACTCTTCTTTCTCGGGTATGAGTGCGCCCTCCTCGATGCGCGACATGTCGAGGAGGTTGCCCACCAGGCGGTTCAGGCGATCCGCCTCGCGTTCAATAGAAAGCGCGAAGCCGCGCCGTGTCTCTTCATCCCACTCGACGTCCTCCTGGAGGAGCGAACTGGCGGCAGCCTTAATCGAGGTCAGAGGCGTACGCAGGTCGTGTGAGACAGAAGAGAGGAGAGCAGCGCGCAAGGCGTCGGTGCGCTGCAACACCTCGATACGCAGGTTTTCCCGCTGTAAGCGCGCGCGTTCGATCAAAGCAGTCACCTGATCCAGAAAGGTCCAGAAGAAGGAGGTCCACGCGCTCGGACGCTCTTGCTCTTCCTCAAGGCGTTCCTCGTATGGAAAGCCGCCAGGAGTATCCAGCACGCGCAGGCGGAGGACCCCCACAACCTTTTGCCCCAGCTTCAACGGAATCAGGCGCAGCGAGCGGCCGACCGCCCGCCCCACGGCAGTGCTCTTCACAATGACGCGCTGCACAATGCGAGGGGACGTGGACGGAACAAGGGCGCTATCGTCGTAGAGGCCCATAGCCCGTCCCTGCGAGATCACCCAGGCGGCGATAGCCTTCTCATCTGATGAGAGGTTGATCTGTTCCACCGGTTGATAGGCACTTGCCTGCACTCGCAGGGTTCCTGCCGCATCCGGCTGCAGAATGGCGCAGTCATGCACGCCCCAGGAGGACAACACATCGACGACTGAGCGCGCAATCGTGTGAAGCTGACGCTCTGGTTCCCCTTCGCGGTTGGTGACGCGCACCAGGTCATAGAGGATGTGCGTCTCACGCTCCCGGCGCGACGCCAGCTCGGCGCGCTCGCGCAGGGCAACGGCGAGCTGGCTGGTCAGGATAGCGGTGACCAGGAAGACAAACAAGGCAATCCATTCTTCCACACGGTTGATGGTAAAGACATACAGCGGAGGCACGAGGAAGTAATCGAAGGCGAGAAAGGCCACCAGCGAGGCAAGAATGGCAGGGTAGCGGCCACGTGTGCTCGCCAGGGCGAGTACCACGAGCAGATACACGATGGAGATGTTGGGAATGCGCGGGTAGAGCTGGAACAGGTAAATGATTCCTGTGACCAGCAGCGCTCCTCCACATGCCAGTACGGTATCAAGCAGATAGCGCTGCCAGGGAAACACGCCGTGCGCCTCGATGGGCAGCACGTGTTCAATGGTACTCATACGGGTACGACCTTTCCTCTTCGCCAGAACCGTGATGACTTTTAACAAAATACTTCGGATTTCCCAAAATGAAGTATAAGCCTAAAAGTGTAAAGAGGCGTTCTGGATTACCGGCAAATTACTCTGGAAATGCTCAAGAATTGTACGATGACGGTGGTATCTGCCTGCTTCTTCCAGCATGTCCAGTGCGCAGGTGGATATTTCTCCAGTCGCTGTCAGGTCTGCAGATCGTTCATGTGCTCTTCCCCTTCCTCTTTCGTCTGGCTGCGCAGGTGCTGCGGAATGTCTGTGACTACGATGTCGGAGCGGGCCAGCAAGGCAGTCTTCAAATGAAACGCCGTCTGGTTGTGCAGGAAATACTCCCACCAGTGGGCCACCACAAACTCGGGCAGAATCACAGTCAGGGTATCCTCCGGATACAAAGCGTGTACCGTATCGATGTAGGCCAACAGCGGACGGAGAAGCGAACGATACGGGGACTCGACCACCACCAGGTAGGTCTCCTCCTCCTCGGAGAGACGATTTTGCAAGCGCTCCCACTTCGACTGCACCATTTCCACCTCCTGCTCATCCATGGCCACGTGTGCTGCGGTCACATGGTGAGAGATCGAGCGGGCGTAGGCCAGGCTCTGGAGCGAAACACGGTCAAGCTCGGCAACCGGCACGATGACACGGTGGTGGACATCCTTTGGGCGCAGGGGGAGCGTGTTGTTTTGCGCCGGGAGCGTCAGGTTGGTCACCACGATCTCGGGTCGGTAGAATAAGCTGATCTTCAGACGTAGGATGATGGGGTTCCGCAGCAGGCGTTTGAGGAAGGAGCCTTCGGCGAACTCCGGCAGCACGACCGTCAGCGTCTCGTCAGGGTATTGCTGCTGCATCGCATCGATGTAGTGAAGCAGCGAACGCACGAGGGAGCGGTCCCCCGGCTCGATGATCTCGAGGGGCGCGCGTTCGTCTTCAGAGAGCGCGTTTTGCTCTTCCTCCCAGGCGGTACGCAGGGCATCGGTCTTCTGCCTGTCAAGCGCCACATGCACCACACTCACTCGTGGGGTGATCGAGCGGGCGTAGGCCAGGCTGCGTTTCGTCGCGAGGTCCAGGCGCTCCATCGGCACGATGAAACGGTGGCGAACGTCTTTCGGGCGAATGGGGATCTCTGTGGTACGCTCGCGCTCGACATGCAGGTAGTGCCGGTGGATTGCGATGAACATCAGCACCAGCAAGGGGATGAGGATGACGACGATCCAGGCTCCCGACAGGAATTTCGTGGTGGCGATCACCAGCGCCACCAGCAGCGTGGTGAGCGCGCCTAACCCGTTGATCGCCAAGCTGCGCTGCCACCCCCTCTTTTCCCCCCGTAATCGCCACCAGTGCCGCACCATCCCGCCCTGTGAAAGGGTAAACGACATGAAAACGCCGACGGCATACAGGTTAATGAGGCTGGTAGTATCTCCCTTGAAGACGACGAGGAGCAGGCTGGCAAGCACCGCCAGGAAGACGATGCCGATCGAGAACGCCAGGCGGTCGCCCCGGAAGGCGAACTGATGCGGCAGGAAGTGATCGCGCGCCAGCAGGGAAGACAGGCGGGGAAAGTCGGCGTAGCTGGTGTTGGCTGCCAGTGTCAGGATGAAGAGCGTGGCGAGCTGAAACACAGGAAACATGAAGAATAGCGGTCCGGTAAACACCTGCTGTGCGATCTGCCCGATTACTGTGGGGTTGCCGGCCGGGTTGGCTTCGATGTGATATGACATGGCCAGCACTGTTGTGCCGATAAAGAGCGTTCCAAGGATCACGGCCATCCAGGTGAGAGTTATCGCCGCATTGCGCGCCTCGGGTTTCTTGAAGGCGGGGATCCCATTAGAAATGGCCTCGGTTCCCGTCATCGCCGCACAGCCCGCTGCAAACGAGCGGAGGATCAGGAAAATCGAGAGCGGTTCGGTAGCGGCCACGTATTGGAAGTGACCGATGACGGGGTTGTGCTGGATGAAAAAGGACTTGAGGGCGCCCACGATGATGAGCAAAAGGGCGCTGCCGATGAAAATGTAGGTGGGGATGGCGAAGATCGAGCCCGACTCGCGCACGCCGCGCAGGTTCACCAGCATGATGAACAACACCAGAGCCACATCGATGCTCACAATGGTGAATGTGGAGGATAAGGCAGGGAAGAGCGTAGCAAGAGCCTGCACGCCAGCAGACACGCTGACCGAGACGGTGAGGACGTAATCGATCATGAGCGAGGCGGCGGCAACCAGCCCCGGCAGGGTTCCCAGGTTATCTTTTGCCACGATATAGGACCCGCCGCCATTGGGGTAGGCGGGAATCGTCTGGCGATAGGAAAGGGCTACAATGGCCAGCAGGAGCACGATGGCAAAGCTGATGGGCAAGGTCAACCCGAGGTTGACCGATCCGGCGACGATCAGGGTAGCAAGGATGGCCTCGGTCGCATAGGCCACCGACGAGATTGCATCCGACGAAAGCACGGCAAGGGCTTTGAATTTAGTCAACCGTTCGTGTTCTGAGCGCGACGTGGGGATGGGGCTGCCGATCAGCATACGTTTGACGCGACCCCACGCGTTGGTTGGAGCCTGGGTGACTGCTGTCGCTTCGAGCACACCGCGGCGGACGCGCCGCAACGCGGGCTTGCGCGGGAGCACAAAGCGGACCCGTTCATTGCCAGGAAATTGCCCCTGACGCACCTCGGGACGAACGAGCAGGCCAGGTTCGTCGTCGGAGAGCACGTACTGTTTCGTCCTGCTCGTACCGCTATGGTGATCGTCCTCTCGGGGTTGCTGATCTTTTTCAATCATCGTATCTGCTCCCTTTCTATACTTGATCGCTCAAGGGAAACGAGTGTGGCATGATGACTCAGCGCCAGGAGCACGACTGTTTCGATGGCATCGATCTCCAATTCATGCGTGAAGGGTAGCGGCAATCGCGTTGTTCCGGTCATCTCTTTATACTCAGCTAAATGGTACACAAAGACCTCTTGTCTTTGTTTTCTCTACCATAGCTCAAAGGAGATCAAGATGCTCTCAAGAAAGTGGGGGAATTTCTCAAGATTTGCTCAAGACTTCTCTTAACTTCGAGGGTTCTGTTCATAACACGCTTATGCCCTTGTTCAAGGCTTATTGCTTTTGCTACGCGCGGTCGATCCCGGTAGATTATTATTTTTGAGTTTATCCGACATTATGGCCCTCCTGGAATGGGTTCAGGAAGTGGCGGGGCCGATCATGAGTTTTCACAAAATACATCGCAGGTACATCTATCGGCAAAATGCACCAGGAGTGGTATCGCGCGTCTGGCAAGCCGTTCATCCTCGTGACTAGTAGTTGCGGCGAATATTGCTCCGGAGTTTGAGGATGTCAACCCTGATCGTATCCGCTACGAACTTACACCCAGCGGCAAAGTAGCCCATATGCTCAAACAGTGGTAGCGAAAACGATCGGCAGCAATGCCGATACAATCCTTATTATTAGGGCTTACTTGCACACATTCAGGGGGTTGCGTAACCCGTCGTACTTACTGGCTCGGCTTCGGCATCCTCTTTGTTCATCCAGCGAGAGAGACGCTTAAGCAAGGATCCGTTTCTGCTATGTTTTTTTATGGACTGCAGATGAATAACGTGATGCTTACTGGATACCCTTGTTAGAACATGCTTTACATCTCCTATAGGCAGTAAAATATCATCGCCTTCGCTAACAAAGAGGAGGATGCCTTCACAATAACTGTTTTGAGCGTGAGAACCAATACTCTTGACCACATCGCTTGTGAATATCTCAACAGGTTCAATGGGAACAGCGTATTTGGTAGCCTGATGTGCTACAGCTGCCAGAAAATCTTTGGATTGTTGTATATGTTCCAGCCTTGCACCCTTTGATCCACATTCGTTTGAGACTTGAATTAATGAAAGGGGCACCAGCGTTGCATCGCGGCTTTTAGCAAGAAGTACCGCGTATTCAAGTGCAAGTATCTTGACTCCTTGCTTAAAAGGGAGTAGTAAACGCGTTTCGCTCATGGCAACCTCCAGTTATCCGGGATAATTGGGTAGTTAGCAACTGTATTTTCACCAATAAGGATAACTTCAACCCAATCAAGGCGCGCTAAAAAGACAAAGCGGATATCTAAAGATTTGCTCAAGATTTTCAGGAAGGTACGCAACTCTATGTCCTCATGTCGGGGAAATGTAGCAGTAACAATAAAGCAGGATATTGCTATATTGCTTGACATGTTGGGGTTTGGGGTGTAAGATGTTAGAACAGAAGTACCAGTGAGCAGGCCAACGGAGGGCAAGCAGATGAGATCAGCAGTCAAAATCGCGCTCGAGGTGACCGAAGGACAGGCCACCCTCCTCGATTCCCAGTCCAAGATTGCCAACTGGCTGTACAACCAGTTGCTTGAGCGCGCCAACGGCCTGCGACAGCAGTATCGCCAGAGCCAGGACAAACAGGTAGGGAAAACGCTCTACACCGAGCGTGGCCTGCGCGATCTCTTGCCTTCTCTCAAAGCGCAGTATCCGTTTCTCAAGACCGTCTACTCCTCGGTGCTCAAGAATGCCGCGTTGCGACTGTCCAAAGCGATCAGGGACTACCAGGATGGCAGACATGGGCGGCGCGCAAAAGCCGTCAATTGGCCGAAGTTTCGCACCTGGAAACGCAGGTGGTTCTCGCTTCAATACGACGAGCCACATAAGGGCTACGCGCTCTGCGGGAGAAGCCTCACCCTCTCGCTGGGCAAAGATGCCGCGGGCAAGCAACTCCAGCTGGTGCTTGAGCTGGTCGAAGCGCTTCCTTCCTGGGTGAATCTCGAGCACATCCGGCAGTGTCGGATTGTAAAGGAAGGTCATCTCTACAGTGTGGTGTTCACCGTCGAGCGGACCCTCCCCAACGGCAAACCGCTTTCACCTACCAAGATCGTGGCCCTGGATCCCAACCACAAGAATTTCGCCTATGCCGTCGGTTCAGACGGCCAGGCGATCGAAATCCAGAATCCCTATTTTCTCAAGGGCTTTGACAAGCGGATCGATGTCCTGAAATCGAAGCGCGATCGGTGCAAGAAGAAATCTCGGTTGATCACACGGAGGGACGGCTCCCGGTTCTGGCTCCCCTCTCGACGCTGGTTGATGCTCAATGCCAGACTGCAAGACGTGTACCGCAAACGGCGAGAACAGACGAAGCAGTTTGTGTACACGCTGGCCAATCACCTCTACCATGACTACGATGCCGTTGGCATCGGGGACTATGTGCCCCACGGGGGCGGCATCACCCGCAAGATGCGCCGCTCCATGAATAACCAATCCTTGAATCGGCGTTTTAAGCACGTGCTGGCCTGGGTGGCGTTGCGTTCAGGCAAGACCTACTTGGAGTGGGGGGAAGGCGGTTCGACGCGGACCTGTCACGAGTGTGGCTTTGTCGTGGAGGGAGGCATACCTGTTGAAGTGCGAGAGTGGGACTGTCCTCATCCTGACTGTGCTTGCCACCACATCCGAGACGAAAACGCAGCACAGAATGGCTTAACGCGCACCCTCAAGGCCTTGGGGTTGCCTTGCTCGGGCCGTCGGGAGGTCTCCTCCCGGCGTGCCTGGCGGTTCAACGGGCTAGGACTCACCTCCGGGGTTCGTTGACGGATACTGCAACAGGTATCGGCTGCCAGGAAATCAAATAGCCGTCATGATAGATGGCTGCCCAGGTTTCTCCAAATTTGGGAGAGCAGCAGAAAGCTTCCGACCACTGACTGCGCAGAGGCTTCAGTCATCGCTGTTGAAGCGATAGCCCACACCCGATATTGTAAGAATGAAGCGAGGAAGGGCGGGGTCTGGCTCAATTTTGCGGCGCAACTGTCCTATATAGACATGAAGATAGTGGGATTCTGCTCCATAGCCGGTACCCCACACCTGGGAGAGTAACATATGGCGCGTCATGATCTTACCTCGATTCTTGATGAGGGCTTTGAGGAGATCATACTCGGTAGGAGTCAACTTGACCTCCTGCCCGTTGACTTGCACGAGGCGCTGGGCAAAATCAACTTTGAGTGGACCAGTCGTAAAAATTGGCTCCGTTCCAGCTTGAACCTGGGCGGTATGTCGTAGGGCCACTCGTATTCGTGCCAATACTTCATCAATGCCAAATGGCTTGGGAACGTAGTCATCAGCACCCAGATCAAGAGCCTGCACTTTGTCACGCTCGGCATCCTTGACCGAGAGCACAATGATGGGCAAATTCGATTGCTTACGAACCCTCTTAGTCACTTCTAAGCCACTGATACCGGGTAATCCAAGATCGAGCAGCATGAGATCTGGTCGATAATGGTTAATAGCCTCAAGCGCATCCTCGCCATTACTTGCAGTAAAAACCTCAAAGCCATGCGCTGCAAGGCTGCGCTGAAGCGCACGCAAAATCTCGATTTCATCGTCAACCACCAGAATCCTTGCGCCACTTTTACTCATTTGTCTCCATCCTCGTCTTCCCTACTGGTAAAGTGAAACGAAACACTGCCCCTCCCCCTTCCCGATTTTCAGCCCAGATACGCCCACCATGAGCTTCAACCAATCCCTTACTCACCGCGAGACCCAGTCCAGAGCCTGTAGTGTGTTGAGTACCTAACACGCGGTAGAATTTATCAAAGATTCGCTCCAGGTCTACAGGAGGAATGCCCGGGCCACGATCAGCAACGCTTATCACCATCTGTTCACCCTCAAGGTGTGCCGTTATCTCGATTGGCGACTCTATTGGCGTGTAACGCACCGCATTTTCAATGAGATTGGTCAATACCTGGTCCATCTGCAGATAATCCAGCTCTACTGGCGGTAAATCTGTGGGGAGCTCCGTCACAACAGAACGACCTTGTAAAATTGGTTGCATATGGCCAAGAACATCGTGAATCAATTCATCAACAGGATACCACTCTTTTTCAGGTTTGAGTGCTCCTCCCTCGATACGAGACATATCCAGTAAATTTCCCACAAGACGATTGAGCCGATCAGCTTCTTGTTCGATAGCCAGGGCAAAGCTCCGCCGCGCTTCCTCGTCCCATTGTACATCTTCTTGCAGGAGGCTGCTGGCAGCGGCTTTGATCGAGGAGAGGGGTGTCCTGAGATCGTGCGATACTGAGGAGAGGAGCGCGGCACGCAATGCGTCTGTGCGCCGCAATAGTTCAATTTGCAGGCTCTCACGCCGCAGGCGCGCGCGCTCGATCCCCGAGGTAGCCTGGTCGAGGAAGGTCCAGAAGAAGGCGGTTTCAGGTTTTGTTCTATCTAAATCTACCCCCAGGCTCTTTTCATGGGTAAACTGCCGTGGATCATCCTCTAACTGGAGTCGTAAGACGCCAATTACTTTGGCGCCTGTTTTTAGCGGGATCATCCGCATGAAACGACGTACCGGGTGAAGCGAAACAGTACTCCGCACAATTGCGCGCGGGGCAAAGCCTGTAGATTGTTGAGGTGCTAAGGAAACGTCGTGCAGTTCCACTGTTTGGGCCTGTTTCATCACCCACGACGCCGTGGCTTCCTCATCCGGTGTGAGTTGCTCGCCTGTATTCATTGCGCTGGCTCGTATTGTCAGCTTCCCATTGGCATCGGGAAGGAGAATTGCGCAATCACGTACTCCCCACGAGGAAAAGACATTTACTACTGAATGCACCACCACGCTTAGTTGACTTTCCAATTCCTCCTCGTTATTCGTAGCACGTACCAATTCATAAAGAATACGCGTCTCACGTGCCTGGCGACTGGCTTGCTCAGCACGTAGATGCAGCGCCGATGTTAATTGCCCGGTGATAATTGCCGTTGCCAAAAATACAAGGAGCGCGATCCATTCTTCAGGCCTGGCAATAGTAAACGTATAGAAAGGGGGCACGAGAAAAAAATCGAAGGAGAGAAAGGCTACCAGCGAAGAGACCACAGCGGCAAAGAGTCCTCGCGTGCTTCCCAAAGCTAACACAAGTAGTATGTAAGTAAGAGATATATTCGGGATGCTTGGATAGAGATGCAGCGCAAATATGATTGTTGTTATCAGGAGCGACCCCAATATCGCCAGCACGCTATCGATAAGATAGCGTCTCCAAAGTGGCCCCTCTCGTGCGCTATAAGAGGGTAAGCGTTCTACCTCGCTCATGGTATTCCTTACTGTCATTTCAGCAGGCAGGCCGTCCTGACTTGATCCGCTCTCCCAAGCGCGTCCTCGCTCACTCCTGGGAGGCTTTATGAGTTAGGAAGCATCCCTGCAAGGCTCCCTTACTGTTTGTTCGTTTGAACCCGATTACTCGTATTCTACTACATTGCAATGTGCAGTGCTGGATATGCAAGTATGTTACGTGTTCGGGATATTGTAAGATGTATAATGAGAAGCGAGTTTTTTGGAACAGGAGGGCATAATGCCGTCGGTCAACGACCCCACGCGTAGAACGCGGGGGCTTGTTCGAACCGCCCACGGGCGGCGACTCGGCAAGCCTGATTCGTTGTCCAGCCCTCGTTCCTGATCCCGCAGGCCGGGAAATGAGGGAACTCCGTTCGGCGGGTCAAGGCACCTACGCACGCCTCCTCAATGCGTAGCTCTGCCGTTCAGGGTTAAATGCTCTCATCGGGGTGGGAACGGTGCTCTGAGCTACACAAGCCCGTCGAACATGGGCGAGAGGAGCGGGAGGGGAATGCCTGCCCCTCCCCGTCAGACAGCCCCTTACGGGGCCTCGTAAGAGGAAAAGCAAAGGAGAACGACTGATGGTATGCGTGTTAGATCAGAAGAAACGGCCACTGATGCCTTGTACGCCCAAACGGGCGCGGCTCCTGCTGGCGCGTGGGCGGGCGGTGGTCCATCGGGTGCAACCGTTCGTCATTCGCCTCAAAGATCGGCGGGTGGAAGACTGCGTCCTTCAGCCCATCGCGCTCAAGATCGATCCAGGAAGCAAGACCACTGGCATGGCGCTGGCGCGCGTAGAAGCCACAGAGGAAGGGGAAGTGCATCGCGCACTCTTCCTCTGTGAAGTGCAGCACCGGGGCCAAAGGGTTCACGACCATAAAGTCACGCAGGCCAACGCCCGCAGACGCCGACGCAGCGCCAATTTGAGACACCGGGCCCCCCGTTTCGACAATCGGGCTCTCCCTCAGGGCTGGCTACCTCCCTCGATCTTGAGCCGTGTTGGCAACGTCGTCACTTGGACAGACAGACTCACCCACTGGTCGCCTGTCACCCGTCTGGAGGTCGAGCGCGTGCGCTTCGACACGCAGTTGCTTCAGAACCCGGAGATCGACGGAGTGCAGTATCAACACGGTGAGCTTGCCGGATGGGAAGTGCGTGCCTACCTGCTCATCAAGTATGAGTACCGATGCGCCTATTGTGGGAAGACCAATCTTCCCTTTGAGATTGATCACATACAGCCCAGGAGCCGGGGTGGCTCCAACCGGGTCTCGAACCTGGCACTGACCTGTCATGCGTGTAATCAGGCGAAAGGGAACCAGACCGCCTCTGAGTTCGGCCACCCGAAGGTGGAAGCGAGAGCCAAGGTCCCGCTCAAAGATGCCGCCGCCGTCAATGCTAGCAGATACAAGCTGGTCGAAGCCCTGCGCGTGTTCGGGCTCCCGCTAGGCATCTGGACAGGCGGGCGGACCAGGTGGAATCGCGCCCGGTTCGGAGTCGAGAAGTCCCATGCCCTGGACGCCATGTGCGTAGGGGAGCTTGCAGGCGTCCAGGTCCGCACCCCCAACACGCTCACCATCATGGCCACTGGCCGAGGACAGCATTGCCGCACGAACTTTACGAAGTATGGGTTCCCCTCGAGTTATCTGACGCGCAAGAAGCAGGTTCGCGGGTTCAAAACAGGAGACAGGGTGCGGGCTGTCGTGCCCGCCCCGCTCAAAACAGCGGGGATCCATGTGGGACGTGTCCAGGTGCGCAAAAGTGGGTCCTTCGATATCGAGACACGCGAGAGGGAGGTGGATGGAGTCCATGCGAGATACTGTTCCCTGGTTCAGAGAGCAGATGGATATGATTATGCGATCTTGTAGAGCAGAACGAGCAGGGAATTCCCCATCCCCTGCCCCAAGCAAGGAATGCCTGCTTCCTCCCCATGGCTGGAGGCCAGGGGGCATCTGCAGGCGGAGGTTTTGGTGAAAGGTTGGGCGATATGCTGGCTCTTTCTTCTGGGAGCTGTGCTGGGGACGGGACTGGATGCATTTCATGTACATAGCAAGGTGGAACATTATGCTGTTCCGGTGCTTTTTGGGCTGGCATGGTGGGTACCGCTGCTATTTGGAGTGGCGGCTGTGGCCATAGGTTATTCACATCCGATGGTTGATCCTTTGTTGGGCCAAAGACGAGTGCCTCAACAACTTATGCTGTGTATCGTGGAATTGGTGTGGGTATTGCTGGCTTACGTGGTGAGCGCTACCAGCATTGATTCTCACGCTAAAGCCGGATTGACAACGATCATTTATTTGAACTTCTGGTTTGTGACGGGGAGAGGTTGGCAAAATGTCGTGCTTTCATTAGTAACGGCTATTACTGGTATACTGGTTGAAATGGTGCTGGTGGCTGCGGGAGCGTTCTCTTACCTTCATCCAGATTTCATTGGAGTTCCCTACTGGCTCCCTTGTATTTATGCATGCGCGTCGCTGGCAGTAGGAGATATGGGACGGTATCTTTTTCTTTCATCTACGACAAGGGGTTTTACATGAAGCGATCTAACAACAGGGACTGGACATTGGAGACATTACTGGTACATGGGTATGAACGAGAGCGAGAAGAGGGGAGTGGGAGTCGTAAAGGGGTGCCGACGGTACAGCCTATCTATACGAGTACGACGTATCTTCATTACAATGCTGAGACACTTGACCGGGCTTTCGATACTAGTTTGTCGGAAGAAAAGGGTGAGACGGCCTTTGTCTATGCGCGGCAAGGGAATCCGAATGCTTTTGCTCTAGAGACTGTGATGGCACAGGCGGAAGGGGGTGTTGGGGCGATAGCTTTCGGCTCTGGAATGGCAGCAATTCATGCCGCGCTGCTGGCAGGCGGACTTGTTGCAGGCAGCAAGATTCTGGCGGCAAAGGATCTCTATGGGGCCACGACCAGCCTGTTGCGGCAGGCGTTTGTGCCACTGGGCGTTGAAGTGGTGACGCATGACCTGTACAGACGTGACGTGGGCGATATTATTCGCGCAGAGCAACCTGACGTGGTTTACGTGGAGACGCTTTCAAATCCACTGGTTAAAGTCATTGACCTTGACGTTATCAGCGCGACGGCGAGAGAGGTCGGGGCGGTCAGCGTGGTGGATAGCACTTTTACGACGCCATTTCTGGTGAGGCCGATTGAACATGGATTTGACCTGGTGGTGCATAGCGCGACGAAGTATCTGGGCGGACATGGCGATAGCACGGCAGGGTTGGTGATCAGCGCGAAACGTTCATTACTGGATCAACTGCGGAACTATGCCATTATCCTGGGTGCGATGCTTAGCCCGTTCGACTCTCACCTGATTAAACGGGGGTTACAGACGCTAACGCTGCGCATGGAGCGACACTGTAGCAATGCGTTGAGGGTGGCCCAGTTCTTGCAAGAACACCAGGCGGTGGCGAAGGTACATTATCCAGGTTTGCCGGATCATCCACACCACGAATTGGCGACGACTCTGCTTGGTGAGGGAAGATACGGTGGACTGCTTTCTTTTGAATTGAAGGAGCAGTCAAGGGATGCGGTGTTTCGCTTTATGGACAGGCTGCGGCTCCTTCTGCCTGCGACAACGCTGGGTGATGCCTGGTCGCTGGTGAGCTATCCAGCGATGTCGTCACACAGGAATTTATCGGAGGCCGAACGCAGGATTATTGGGATTACGGATGGGTGTATTCGATTGTCGGTGGGGATCGAGGATGTGGGTGATATTATGGGGGATCTGGAGAGGGCGCTGGGGGGGTGAGGGGCGACCGCAAAGATCGCCCCTACATTTTGCCAGCTAATGATGGGGAAGATTATTGTTCTGTAGTGGCTGCCTCTTTTGCGGCTGCCTGTTGCGCTTCCTCGGGTTTCTGGACGGTCTCGAGATCAATCTCGATAGTCACCTCATCACTCACGAGCCAGCCGCCAGCTTCAAGGGCCTGGTTCCAGTTGAGGTTCCAGTCTTTGCGGTTAACCTTTGTTTTTGCAGATAAGCCCGCTGCCGTTATACCCCATGGATTTTTACCCTGACCGAGGTATTCTGCTTTGAACGTCACAGGACGGGTGACACCGCGCATCGTCAGGTCTCCTGTTACATTGTACTCGTTGCCCCCGGTGTGCTCGACTTTGGTGCTCTTAAAGGTAAGGGTTGGATAATTTTGCGCATCGAAGAAATCTGGTGAGCGAAGATGGGCATCACGTCTTTCCTCACGGGTGTCGATGCTGGCTGCGTCGACCTGTGCGTCGACCCACGAATTATGCGGGTTTTGCTCATCAATGTGAAGATGACCGCTGAGGACTTTAAATTGTCCCCGGACAGTGCTGAACATCATATGTTTCACAGAGAAGGTGGCTTGCGAATGAGCCGGGTCAATTTCCCAGGGCATTTGGATACTCCTTTCAAACATAGGCTCCTGTTTTGGTAGAGCCTCTCATATAGCTTGTTTGTCGTCGAAGGAAAGTAATTCATCAGGATTAGTTCCCTAAAAATACTCACTTCCCTTTAGATACTAATTATATGTTAGTAAATTACTTTTGTCAAGAAAATATTTGGAGCCTGTGCCCGGTATTGACGATCTTTAAGGTACGTTGCTATACTGCGAGAGACCGTTTGGTTTGCTGAAGGCACATATGAGCAGTGCTGTGGATTACCTGACGAGGTTTATCAAAACAAGCGTGTAAATGTTATTTTGAAGCTGTAGGAAGAAGGGAACAGATTTGGGAACATATGCGATTGCGGTCTTAGCGGGGGACGGTATCGGCCCCGAGGTGACAGAGGAGGCTGTGCGTGTCCTGGGAGCGGTTGCCAAGCGTTATGGGCATGTTTTTAATACGATAGAGGCACTGGTGGGGGTCGCGGCAATAGATGCCGAGGGTGACGCTATTTCTGATGCAACAATGGAGCTTTGCCAGGAGAGTGATGCTATTTTATTTGGTGCGGTCGGCGGCGCTCCTCGCTACGAAGGACCGAATGCGAAGATACAACCTGAGCGCGCGCTCTTTCGCTTAAGGAAAGAGCTGGCTCTTTATGCTAATCTCCGTCCCATTCGTCCATTTGATGCCTTATTGAATGCTTCTACTCTTAAGACTGATATTTTACGGGGGACTGATCTCCTGGTTGTACGCGAATTGACGGGCGGAATCTATTTTGGAAAACCCAGTGAAATTCGTGAGACGGCAGAGGGGCTCGATGCTATCGATACGCTGATTTATACGGAAGCTGAGATCGAGCGCATTGTGCGAACGGCATTCGATCTGGCGCGAGAACGACGGAAGAAGGTTACGTCGGTAGATAAGGCGAACGTGCTCAGTTCATCGCGACTATGGCGAAGAACGGCAGACCGTGTGGCGGGGGAGTATCCCGATGTAATGTTGGAGCACCTGCTGGTGGATTCTTGCGCGATGCATCTTATCCGTCGCCCTGCGAGTTTTGATGTGATTGTGACAGAGAATATGTTTGGTGACATTTTGACTGACGAGGCTTCGATGCTGGCAGGTTCTATGGGGATGCTGCCTTCGGCAAGTCTTGGGACACGACGCACGGAGTTTGGGTTGTTTGGCTTGTATGAGCCTATTCATGGATCCGCTCCTGATATTGCGGGGCAGGAGAAGGCGAATCCTATTGCCGCAATCTTGTCGCTTGCCTTGATGCTACGCTTTTCGTTCAATTTGAAGCAGGAGGCGGATGCAGTTGAGAGGGCCGTGAAGGTGATTGTGGAGGCTGGTTACCGAACGGAGGATTTGCACGAGGAGGGTAAGGTGATTGTGGGAACGAAGGAGATGGGGAGGTTGATTGCCGAGGCTGTGGCTGGGTAGCGGGTTCGGGTTGATGTCTTCTAGCCCATCATTGGTTTGGGGCAGGGGCCGAGCTGGTTGAGTTTTTTCCGCGCCTCGATCAGTTGTTGGGTAAGCTCTTGCTCGTGGCTTTGTTTTTCCTGGTGATCGGCGAGTTTTGCCTCCAGGGTTTTGATTTCGTTGAGTATTTGCTGGTGTTGGATGTGCCAGCGTGTAACGGCTCGTTCAACTCCCATTGAAGACGGTTCTTTCTTTTTGCGCCGCAAGGGATGTAGACACAGTCACGGCTACATCCCATGCGGCACGTATATTCTAGCGGGCGGGGGCGCCGTAGACCAGGGTGTTGAGCGTGTTGATAAGTTCTTCATCCTGGTATGGCTTGACCACGTAGGAATTGGCGCCTAACTGGATGGCACGCTGCTGGTGCTTGGCGGCGGCGCGCGAGGTCAATACGACAAGCGGAAGCGTGCGATATTGTTCCTGGGCCCGGATGGTTGAAATCAGTTCATAGCCATCCATGCGCGGCATTTCTATGTCGAGCAGTACGACTGCGGGCGTCTGATGGGAGATCATTTCCAGGGCCTCTACGCCATCACGCGCCATCTGGACTTCCCAACCGCGCTGTTTGAGCATATTGCTGACCACACGACGAACGCTGGGACTATCATCTACCACAAGCACGTGCTTTCCGTACTCTGCCTGAAAGGGAGCTGACGTAGCCGATGGTTTTGAAGCTGCGGCCGGCTGTTGAGCAGGCAATGGTAGAGCACCTGTCCTGGAGCTTGCTGGCAGCGGCGGAACGACCATACCGTCTCGATATACGGGAGCAGAGGCCGAGGTTGTCGCGCTCCCAGCCAGCTTCGAACGGGTGGCGAGTAGTTCGATTAGCTCAAGGATGAGGACGACGCGCCCATTGCCCATCACGGTTCCTCCAGCTATGCCGTGAACGTTGCGCAAATGAGGCCCGAGGTTCTTCATCACGACATCCAACTTACCTTTGATATCATCAACGACCATGGCTACTTTGTAGCCACCCGCATTCACCAGGAGTAATGGCGCTTTATCGTCAATAGGACTTCCTGGCAACGAGAGAAGTTGGGCAAGTGTATTCAATGGATAAAGATCGTTTTGCACCAGAATAGCTGGCTTGCCACCAAGTGTTGAGCGCTTGAAGTTATCCAGGCGGCCAATGGATTCGACGAGCACGGTCGGAATGGCGAACTGCTGGCCACCAGCCGTTACCATCATCGTGCTCTGGATAGCTAAACTGGTGGGGAACTTCATAGTAAATGCAGTGCCCTGACCTGGCATTGACTCAACGACAAGCGTTCCTCTCAGGCGTGAAACGCTATCGCGAACGACATCGAGGCCAACGCCACGACCACTCTCTTCGCTGAGTACTTCGGCAGTTGAGAAGCCTGGGCGGAAGATGAGTTCGATAATATCATGGTCATCGAGTCTCTGATCTTCGCGAATGAGCCCACGAGCGATAGCGGCATTGCGTACACGCTCTGGATCGATACCGGCGCCATCGTCACGTACTGTGATGACGACCTGATTGCCCTCATAGGCGGCGGAGAGTTTAATCTGGCCAGCAGGTGGTTTGCCCTTCTGGATACGAACTTCCGGCGTTTCGATGGCATGGTTCACAGCATTACGCATGAGGTGCAGCAATGGTCCGGCAATTTCTTCATTGACGGTGCGATCTACTTCTGTCTCTTCGCCCTCCAGAAGGAACTCGAACTCTTTATATTGCTTGAGAGCAACGGCACGAGCAGCGCGGTAGAGACGCGGAGTCATGGTTGAGAGAGGAACCAGGCGCGCTTTCATCAAACGGTCCTGGAAAGTGGTATTAAGACGATTCTCACGGGCGAAGACACCTTCACAATCTCGTATGATTGCTTCCATCTCTGTACTGAGTGTTGCCATATCCGAGATGCCTTCGCTTAAGCCACGAGCGAGCAGGTGGAATTCGGTATAGCGGTCGAGTTCCAGTTCATCAAATTCCGCGAGATGTTCTGGTTCAGCGCGGTTTTTGTTACCATTTTTAGCGTTAGCGAGTTTACCTTGTAAACCTTCACCTGGCATTACCTGCACAGAATGGCCACTGGGTAGTGTTGCAGCTTCAAATCTGCTTTCGAGCTTTTGCCCGACATCTTTGAGGCGATTACTACTGATGCCAACATCGGAGACAAGCTGTATGAGACGATGGACACGCTCTTCCAGAATACTACGGTTCACCAGGAGTTCACCGAAGAGGTTGACGAGTTCATCGAGTTTCTGGAGGCGCACGCGAACACTGAGATCACCACGAGCGGCACGCTGGACATTTGTCTCCATGGATTGAGAGCCAGCGACGACGCCGGCAACGGTGGAACCGTCATCCATGAGGTCTTCTTCGTTCATTTCATCGACATCAACGTCTTCCACGCCAGCATCTCTGAGTGCACTTTGGCCGAGAAGCTCTTCATAACGAACGCGAAGCAATTGAACGCTGGCTTCTTCATCACGTGGATTGGTGCTCCTAGCTGTAATAAGCAGATCAAGTGTCTCTGATGTATCAAGTATGAGACTGAGTACAGCAGATGAAATTGTGGTAGTGCCCTCCATGATGCTATCGAGCAGATCTTCGAAAATGTGGGAGAGGTCGGCGATAGCACGGAAGCCCATCATGCCAGCAGCACCCTTGAGTGTATGGGTGGCACGGCTAATACCCTGGATAATTTCACGATTTGTCGGAGACTTCTCGAGAGCGGCCACGTGCATAATGATCGTTTGTAGATGCTCTTCGGCCTCTAAACGGAAGATTTCTGACGCTTCCTCCCCAAAGTCCGCAGTAAAAGCCGAAGCAGAAGTCAATGGCTTCTGGGCAGCAGGTTGCGGACGGGGCGGTACCGCTGGAGCGGCGGGTGCAGAAGCGACCTGCGATGATACAGGTGGCATGGGAGCTGACACGACAGGCGGCGGTGTAAAAGCAGGCTGTTGTTTATCAGGGGCGGACTGGTGTGTATCAACAGTGGGCAGCCCTGTTGCCTGCCGCGCCTGGTCAATAAAGTTGGAAGTACGCGGCGCAGTCGATACAGGAGGAATGAGCGTCTGTTGCATTGATGCATTCAGAAGACCTCCGGCGCCTTCCGTTATCTGATTAAGGAAATCCTGGCGAACCTGGATCTCAATTTCACTGCGAAGCCTGTTCTCGAGTTCCTGGATGGTTTCGACATTATCTGTACCGGAGACACGCTCCAGCAATTGCCGCTTTGCCTCAAACTCCTGGTGAATTTCGTTGCGTAATTGCCGCTCCAGCTCTGAGCGGGCGGCAAGAGTCAGTGGGCGTATTTCGTATTCGCGGCGTACTTCTTCGCGTATTTTCGCCTCTTGTTCTCGTCGAAATTCCTCGCGAACAGCGGCCTCGATTTCAGTGCGCAGAGCTGCAAGGTCACCACGCCGTTCAAAGGTTACACGTTCACGCATTGCCTCTGCTTCACGCGAGACGCGCATCTCCCATGGGGTCCAGCCTTGATCGTGTGTGAAGATATGCGAAGAGCTTTGAGCCTGAAGCTGCTGAAAGGCATTACCACACGATTCAATGGAGGCAGAGAGTTGTTGCAGTACGATGTGGATCTGCCCGTCTGTCATTTCGACACCACTAGTAATCTGTGTGAGAAGCTCAAGTACCTTTTTCAGCTTAGTATTTGAGACCCACATGACAGAGAGGGGCAGATAACGCCGAACATGTTCGGGGCTATTGCGAAGATTAAGCCCCATTGCCTGTCCAGCCCAATCTTCCATACGATCGAGGGCATCTTTGGAGCCATCGAGAAAGCCCTTGAATTCCGTGCGCTGGGCTTCGATTACGGACATAGCCACGCGCAGTTGTTTGAGCATTTCTCTAAGAGAGGAGGCCTGTACAGCCAGGGAATGGGTCTCCTCGTGCATTTCGTTGAACTCTACCGGGAGTGCAAGATCAGCAGGCAGGGGCGCTGGTGCAGATTGAACGAGGGAAGGTTGTTTGGGATCGGTTACGTCTTCACTAGCGGAAGCCGGAAGCGAAACGCTTTCATCATGAGGAGGCGCTGCTGGTGACCCGGCAGGGCTGTTTTCGATGTTGTTTTGAGAGTAGGCTGGCCATGTTGCTGTGGTAGCGGCCAGTATTTCCAGGGCACTTGGATTTGAAGGTTCGGGAACAAAGCTTGTTTCAGGTTGAGCAAGTTCTGCAACCTGTTCTTGGAGATGTGAAACCACCTGTTCTGGCTGATGGACAAAGTCAGCTGATACGGGTTCAGCAGGAGCAGACTCTTCAGGCCATGCTATATCCTCACCGGCTGTTACAGGCGTCGTGCGGAAGGAAGCTAAAACCTCGTCAAGTGAAGGCATCGAAGAGATCGCTGGCGCGCTTTGTGTTGGCATGTCGACAGGGGATGGAATGGAGGCTGGCAGCAACGGAGCGCCATGCGTGTTACCATTGGCGACTGATGGCGCTGAAGCTGAAGCTGAAGATTCTGTAAGAGCACGATAGCGGACATAATCAGCATCGTCTTCAGCCATGACTGCTTCTTCATCGATACCGGCGTGTATTCCTTGAAGGAGTTTATGCATTCTCCCAAGGGATCGTTGCAAGAGGCCAATCGTAGGAGCATCAAGGGTAGATATCCCATCTAATACATCGCCGAGGATATCTTCCATACCATGGGCAACATGGGCCAAGCCGGGGAAATCCATCATCGAAGCAGAACCACCAATAGTATGGGTACGGCGATAGGTTTCCTCAATAGCGTCCATGTAGCCGGGCATTGTGCCAGAGGGCGACTGTGCCAAACTTTCGAGATTGGACTCTATTTCTGGCAAATAACTATTCACTTCTTCGATAAACGAATCGAGTACAGAAAGTTTATCAAATGTATCCGACATTTTGCGCGTACCCACTTTTTCTAGCTACACATTCCACTATTTCTCATAGCTGTCAATTATTCGGGAATGGAGCCTGATCCTGACCAAACGGCGATTGATTTTGATTCTGTTGAGCACCTCTTTGCCAACGCTGACGAGAGGCTTGAAATTGTGCTTGCTGCTGGTTTTGCGGCGAGCCAGAATTTGGTTGTTGCGGATTGGCTCCCTGGTTTGAGGCAGGGAAGTTCTGTTGGCCCTGTGGCTGCTCAAATCCACTTACTTCGCCAAAGCCAGGGTAATTATCGAAAGATTGTTGACCACCGAAACCTGGCTGGTACTGGTTGGCACCAAAGAATTGCTGCCCACCATAGCTCTGCTGGTTATTAAACGAGGGCTGCTCGCTGAAACCCTGTTGACCAGAGAATGACTGACCACCAAACGGCTGTGAGTTAGCATACCCCTGCTGGCCACCAAAGGGCGGCTGACTAAAGCCGGGCTGGCCAGCAAAGGATTGCTGCCCACCAAAGTCCGGCTGGCTACTAAACGACGGCTGGCCGAAATCTGGCTGATTATTATAGGAAAACTGTCCATTACGGCTGGAGAGTGCGACCAGCGAACCCGAGTTGCCAGGTTCTGGAAGTGGTGGGAAATTGCCAGCGAAATCTTGCGCCCAGTTGTTTTCGGGACCTGGGCCGAGGGCTGGTGGGAAGATTTGGTTACCATTTCCTCCTTGCAGCTCTGCCACAGATGTCATACCTGGGAACGCAGCCATCATCTCGTTGCCACGGTCTGGTAGGCGGAAGGTAGAGACCGAGGCACGTAGTTGCTCTGTAAGCTCGGCAAGATAGCTCACACTGGCGGCGGCTTCCTGTGTGCCGATGTTGGTCTGGCGAGTGATGTCAGAGATCTGACCCATGGCAACAGCGACAGCTTCAGAGACCGATGTCTGTTCATTCGCGGCGCGAGCTATGCTTTCGATCATTTGCGCCTGTCGTTCGACGGCGGTGTAGATCGAGTTAAGTGAACGACCGGCTTCATCAGCGAGTTGCGAACCTTTCACGACCTCTTGCGTGCTATCTTCCATAGCTACAACAGCTTCATAGGTATCGCCCTGGATACTTTTGACGAGGGTATCGATACGCTTGGTAGACTCAGTCGAGCGTTCGGCGAGAAGACGGATTTCGTCTGCAACGACTGCAAATCCTCGTCCGTGCTCGCCGGCCATAGCTGACTGAATGGCGGCGTTGAGAGCAAGCAGGTTCGTTTGATCGGCGATGTCTTCAATGATACGAACAATTTCGCCGATTTCATTGGAGCGCTCGCCGAGACGTTTGATTTTCTTCGAGGTTTCCTGGACGTTTTCACGAATGACGACCATACCTTCAATCGTTTGACGAACGGAGCGTTGACCACTATTGGCGTTACGCAGGGCTTCTTGAGCTGCTTCAGCACTGAGTTGAGCATTGCGAGCCACGTTTTGAATGAAGATAGCCAGCGCTTCGACGGCTTCGGTCGTTTGAGAAATCTGAGCCACCTGGGTTTCAGATGCCTGGGTGAGTTCATCGGAGCGATCAATGATGCGGCGAGTCGCGTTAGTGACCTGCACAGCTGTTGTTTGGACGCGTCCGACGACCTTGGCAAGTTCTTCGATCATATAGTTAAACGAGTCGGCCAAAACGCCGAGGGTGTCTGGTGTTACTTCGGCCTGGACGCGCAGGTCGCCATCACCGACGGCGCTAACTTCCTGGAGCAGTTTCTCGATCTGCGCTTGTAGCGCAGCAGCATCATTGCCATTGGAGCCAAATGAGACTCCACTTTGCGAGGTCCCTTGATTATCAAGAAGGGTATTCAGCGACATCGAGAGCATAGCGAACTCGTCGTCGCCGTTGACCACAGCGCGAATGGTGCGATCTCCGCCCGCGTAATCACGGCAGACGTCAACAAGTCCAAGTAATCGACTTTTGACTTCGCGCTGAACAAAATAATTGACGGTCAGTACTCCGATGAGGGCCACGATTGCACAGGCAACAACAACCAGTACAAAAGTCGTGGAATCGCCGTTATTACTGCTCTGGATTCGTTGTGAGGCAAATACTCCCAGAAAAGCGATCATGATGACTGGAATTGCGGCTGAAAGAAATAGCCCTAGCTGCATCAGCCCATTAACAGTCATTCCGCCTCTATTGCGATCAGGATTCATCGCCAGGCCTCCTGTGTGTAAAAATACGTCTATAATTAGCACGTTCAAAAAAAATATTATGGTAGGGCTTCGTAACGCTGCATTTTATCTGAGAAAAGCAGGCGTGCAGCATCTATCAACACAATCACACGTCTATCAATCAATGCGACCCCAAAAGCATAAGGAATAGCCCATTGTGGTATTGCGGCGTGGCGTACGCTTATGTCGGTAATAGAGGTAGGAGGAATGGGTATCATTTCACTGACGCCGTCCACAACCAGGCAAATCACCATTTCATTGAACTGCACCGACAACAAACGAGTCCGTGGATTGTAGGGAAGCTGCTCCATATCCAGGAAACTGCGAAGATCCACCACCGAGGCGATCGAGCCGCGCAGATTGATCACACCTCTCACCCAGGGTGCGACATTGGGAACAGAGGTGACATCAACTAAGCGTTCTACACCCTGAATATGTTCAGCTTTAAGGGCAAACTCTCGATCCAGCAATGAGAAGGTCAAGTATTGCTCACCGACAACCTCAGCTGATATCGCTCCCTGATCGGCGCTAGCAGGGCGAGATTGTGAGATTTGAGCAAGTTGAGACTGCAATGCCAGCATGGAATTTACGCGGGAGTTTCGCTGACTCCCGTGAAAGTCAGGGGAAAGACCACTTGATTGAGTTCCTGGTCGCTGGGAAGCCGACATAGTTTGTGGCATCAAAGCATCCCGTTGCCGTATTTTTTGATCATCGCTGGCCACAAAAAAACTCCTTGGGCGACAACACGAGTCGCCGGGCATATTCTCTAGAGGTGTAATGAGGGTACCAAGTGCGGGTACCCGAGCTTCTTTACACCAGACTGCGCACACTAGCTACTAATTCATCGGTATTAAATGGCTTTGTCATATACAGATCTGCGCCCTGTCTTAACCCCCAGGATTTGTCGAGGGGAGTATTTTTACTTGTTAACAAAATAATCGGGATGTGTCTACTCGCTTCCGAGCTTTTGAGTTTACGACACAACTGAAAACCGTTTTGTTTTGGTAAGACGACATCCAGTACGATACATTGTGGATGTTCTTTAAACACTTTTTCGACAGCTTCGTCACCGTCAACAGCCGTAACCACTTCAAAGCCACTATTACGCAGTGGAGTAGCAATCATGGTCAACTCTGTCCAGCTATCATCTACAACGAGAATCTTCTGTCCAGGCATCATTATTATACCTTTCCGATATGCCAGTTACGCTAGTGAAATGGGAAATAAAGGCTATTCCACTAACGCACATTCACCTGTAGAACCTCCTACTACACCTACTACAGGAAACGTGGACAACGCCTAGCCACGGCGTCGAAGGCGAGTACGCATTCCTTCATGTTGTGGGGGCATACGTTCTTGCCAGTTCACAAGATGTTTTTTCACGGTGCGTACTAATTCTGCTGAGTCAAAAGGTTTAGTGAGATATTCTGTTGAACCAGCGAGCCGACCACGCATCTTGTCGAACAAACCATCCTTCCCACTGAGCATAATAATCGGTATTTGACGAAACTGCAAGTTTTTGCGTATTATCTGGCAAATATGGTACCCATCCATACGAGGAAGTTGTATATCGAGCAGAATCAGGGCGGGCATTTCGTCGGCAACTGAGGTGAGGGCGCTGAGACCGTCTCCAGCAGTAATCACTCTAATATGCTCCCGCTGCAGGGTCATCTGGACGATCTTACGCACAGTAGGACTATCGTCCACAACCAGTACTGTCGGTTCAGCCATTAGATTAACCTCCTACGAGACTCAGGTGGCCTGTAGGGACCACCTTCATTATCAGGGACATGATTCCAATTTTGTGTGATACCCATGGGGGCAGGTTGAGCGGGATCACGGCCACGGGTCACCTGCGCGCTGTGCTGCGCCCGGTAGACCTGGTACTGATGAATTTCCTGATCAATTTCGGTCAGGAAGGCCTTCCAGGCGAAATTGAGGTTGCGGCCGGTATGTGAATTGCCCACCTCGTCACGTAATAACTCTGCGAAGACCATGCGTAAGAAGGCAGCCAGGCCGAGGACGGCTTCCCAATAAAATTCTTCTAATTGCTCTCCTTTCACCAATTTATCCAGGGTAAGGATGCTGGTACAGTCAAATCTCCCATTGGTAAATTCAATGGTTTCCAGGATGGGATATTGCTGCGCGAGGAGTTGGAACTGGCCGGAGAAACGGCGCTCTAGATAGCGTATCACATCTGGATAAGGTATCTGTCCTCGCCCACGCAAGCTTTTCGCATACCTGCTATGATGGGCCAACAAACCGTTGATACAATCGGAGAGGACAGTGATGAGGCCAAGAAGATGCTGCTCTGGATTGGAGGACTGCTGCTTGCGTGTTAATGTTGTCTGGCACTTGATAATGAGGTTTGAAAGGTCCTGTTGCACTTCGTTCTCCAGAGCGGTGTCAACGATTTCGATGAGGCGAAGCTCGAGAAGGCGGGTCATGATGCGTGCAACGCGGGCCTCGGGTGTCATTAAAACCAGCGCCATAGCCTGGAGTGGTATTTCACCATTTGAGAGGCAGAGTGCTTCGATAAACTCCTGGCCGAGCCCAAGGCTACGCACATCGTTATGGATTTCTGGCAGCCAGCGGGCGACGGTAGTGCGGGTCAAATGAGTCTCGCCCATCTCTTCCCATTCATCAGCCTGACGTAGGGCTTCCAGGAGCGTGGAGTCGATGTCGAGCGCTTGCATTCTGTTTTCCATGGGCACAAGCTGACGATGGAAGGCGAAGCGACCATTGACCCAGCGCAAGGCGTGACTGATTGATTGGGTAACAGCAAATTCTAAGCGGCGCTGCATTTCAGCGGCGCTCATCCAATTGCGTTCAACAAGCATGGCAAGGGCGACCTGCGTGTTACCTCCTGCATGCTCGCGCACCATTTGTGCTCGTTGAGGGTCCAATTTATTGACGAGACAGAGCATAACGAGCAAATCCGGTTGAGGCACGCCTTCTTCGCGCAGCGCGACGATCTGGCCTTTACGAAGGCTGATAGAGAGTGTTTCAGGACCTGAATGGACGAAGAGTGTTCCCGTTTTCCCACTCAGGGCAAGCATTTTCAGGATAGATTGGAGACCTAATGTTTGTAAGTCTCCATCCATAATGCGGTCTTGCTGCTCCATAGTTCCTTCTATTCCTTTCCCGGTCAAGCGTGCGAGTCAAATACTCTACCACAAGCTACCACACGCGATGGTTAGTAGCAGTTTTCCATTTTCTCTTGATTTGGACGAAAGAGAGAGGAATAAGTATCAGACCCTATCTAAACATACCTGCTCAATGGCAGCGAGTAGATGATCGACGTTAAAGGGCTTATCAACGTACGCTACGTGGTTACCGCGCATGTATGGGCGGTTCCACGGCGCCTCAAATTGAGTTAACGCGCTCATGATGACAAAAGCAGGTATGGTATGTAACGAAGCCTTGTTCAGGCAGCGAATGACCTGATAACCATCCAGCCAGGGCATGATCAAATCTGCGACAATACAATGCGGTCTCCAATCGAGGCATTGTTCCAGCGCCTCTAATCCATCATGGGCAACGGCTACTTCATAGTTCGATTCAACGTTCAAGCACTGTTTTACGGCATTAGCAATTGCTACATCGTCATCTACGACCAGAATACGTATCTTTTCGCCTACAGATGGGGTCTCTTCACCTTCAAGCAGAAGTTTTTGGAAGACGCGTAAATAGCGCTGCAGGCGGCTCATTTCGAAAGGTTTTTGCAGTAGCGCTACAGCGCCTATTTGTTCAAGCGTCGAGCGGGAGACGGAACGGCTGCTCAGTGCGATTGTGAGGCGAACATGAGGCCAATGTTTGTCGTCCTGCTTTATGCCGTTCACTGCCAACGGCATTGACGCGACAGGTACCTGTGGGTTGCCATTTTCTATGGGTGAAGCGTTATGAAGGGCTTCGTCCAGGTCAAATAATAAAACGTCGCCGTAGGCGTGGCTTTCTGATAATATGGAGGATGGGGTTACCACGATGGCCTGATGACCCCAGTTTTGTATGTTTGTTGTTAGAACATGTTCAAAGCTGTTTTGCTGATTTGTAATCAGCACTTGAAGTTTTGAACATCTTCGTTGAGCTTCCATACTGGCTTATCCTCTAGTGTGCCCTATGTGTGCCTCATATGAGGCTTTGTCTCTGCCCTTGCCGTTTCGCCGCCCGCGGTGGCGAAAGAAAAAGAGAAAAGCGGGCTACTGATCTTTGCACTCCATGGCTTGAAAAAGTACACCAGTCTCCAGTGTACGCCATAGTGAATTAGATCCATATTAAGAAAAAGGAGAGAGTTATTAAAATTTTATTAAACATTTCGCGCTACTACGTTGCCGCGAAAGACGTAGCCGATGCCAGGTTCGGTGATGATATAACGTGGATTAGATGGTTCTTTCTCCACTTTGAGCCGCAGCTGTCGCACATATACGCGCAGGTAGTCGGCTTCTTCGCCATATTCAGGGCCCCACACTGCTCGTAATAAAGAGCGGTGTGTGAGCACCTTGCCAGCATAGAGCATTAATTGCCGCAACAATTCGAATTCGGTGGGGGTCAAACGGATGTCTCGATCACCCACGCGTACCTGTCGTTTGACCATGTTCATATATAAATAACCGTCTTCACTCTGTAAAATCTCGGGTTGTCCTGATGATTCGTTGCCATTTTCTGAAGAACTGGCGCGTCTTAAACAGGCACGCACGCGTGCCTGTAATTCGTCGTTGCTGAAGGGCTTGGTCAGGTAGTCATCGGCACCGAGATCGAGCGCTTCAACTTTTTGCTTTTCCTCGGTAAGAGCGGAGAGCACGATGATCGGTGTCTTCATTGAGAGGCGGACTTGCCGGCAAACTTCGAGGCCGTCTATCTTGCCAGGAAGGCAGAGGTCAAGCAAGATGAGATCAGGCTGATGCGCACGAACCATTTCCACGGCCTGTTCCCCGTCGTCGGCGACCAGAACGTCATAGCCACTGGCAGACAGGTTTCGGCGTAAAATGCGTTGAATGGGTAACTCATCATCAACGACCAAAATACGTTTACCTTTGGCTTTCATAGTTGCTCCTCCGTCGTGGGCGCAACAAGGTGAACACCGATAGATGATGAATGGGAAGTAGGCGAGAGTGGCCCGGAAGTGTGGGTTGCTTTCAGGTCGGCCTCTACTTGATCCAACGAGGAGACGCTATTGCTTTCTCCTGCAGGTGAAACCGGTTTACCATTGTATGAGTGAATAGGCAATGTGAAAAAGAAACATGAGCCTGCATTGCCAGGGGCAGTTTCCACACCAATATGCCCCTGGTGCGCTTCAATGATCCCCTTGCAGATAGCCAGGCCCAGGCCACTGCCACGTAAATTCAGGCCATAGAAGGTATTGAAGATGCGGTCACGCTCACCAGCCAGGATTCCCGTACCGCTATCGATGATCTTTGCACGTAGATAGCGCTGGGAAGTTTCAGGTGTAGTCTCGTCGACGATATCGATGGATACAAGTATTTCTGCATGATCGGGGCTATGACGAATGGCATTTTCGATCAGGTTATAGAAGACACGCTCAAGCTGAACATGATCGGCGTAGATAAGCGATAGATTTGGCTGCAGAGAGGTACGGACAGAACGGCCAGCGAGGGTACGTTCGAGCCGAGCCAGGGTTCCGTGGAGAATCTCGACGACGTCACACCATTCTTTATCCAGGACGAGGGCCCCCATCTCGATGCGTGACATCTCGACGAGCGCATTGATAAGAACGGTGAGGTGTTCGGTTTCAGTGTCGATATCTTCGAGGATCTCGCGCCGGGTCTGCTCATCCCATTCAACGTCCTCCTGCAGCAGTCCCGTTACCGCAGCTTTGATCGTGGTAAGCGGAGTGCGCAGGTCGTGTGAGACAGAGGAGAGAAGGGCCGACTTGTTTTTCTCGTCACGCACCTGCTCTGTGACATCGTGCACGCGCAAGGTGTTCGCTATATGGACACCATGCTGGTTCATGAGGGGATAACGCGAGAACTGATAGTGATAGTCAGAGGGAGCGCTCTCCAGGCGCAGGGAATTACGCGATGGCTGCAGAGCAGTTAGAATCCCTTCTAGCTCTGCCGCGTCAGCAGGAAAGTGAAAAGAGGCAGGTCCCAATTGCCCATGAACTGATTCTATGGCGAGGACACAGCGCAGGTCCTGCCTGTAAACATTGCCATGACTAAAATCGTGCAGGTAGGCACGAACTTCATCAGCATTGCGAATACGAAGCAATAAATAGGTGAACATATCGTCAAGCGTACTCTCTATGGTGGTACCCATATGTATGCCACAGAAGGCCTCTGCGGCTGGATTCATATAGATACATAACCCGAGGAGATCGACGACAAACCAGGCATCTTTTCTATGGGTGTTCGACAGATTTAACTGTGTGAAGAGACGACCTAGCTCGCTCAGCACTTCGGCACGAGCTAAAGCTGCTTCAGCAGTTTGAGTGAGGAACACTATGCTATCATTTTGAGATGAAGGATTGTACTGATCAAAACCAGATAGTGTTTCCTCTGTAAGTACATCCTGGAGAGCATGAACTTCTGCTGGTTGGGCATCGAGCAGCTGTTGTAATAAGGAAGAGAGCTGCTGCTCATGTTCTGACTGAGAAGAGCTTTCCTGTAACGAGAGTTCCTCAGGTAGCGACGGAGTGGGATGAAATACGGCATGCAGGTCGCGCTCGCTACGCGTGAGCAGATGGTCACTGACGAAGTGGAGGAGGCTAGTGAAGCTGATGCCGAAAGTACGCTCGGTCTCCTGACGTACTCGTGCCAGAACCTCTTCCTCATCGGTGTTTTGCCGATAGGCTCGTTCTAATTGTTCAATGGCTTGCTGGAAACGGCTACGCTGATGCGCTGATTCGAGCAACATGGCGTTGTGTATGGCGATGGTGGCCTGACTGGCGAAGAGTGAGAGAATATCGGTTTTGAGAGGTGTAAAGCCACCTGACTCTGGTGAGAAGAGCAGCAGAGCTCCGTAGACAGTAGTGCCTATCACCAATGGGTAACTAAAGATCGAGCGCATACCGAGTTGTATGGTGAAGACACGGCTAAGGGGGAAACGGTCATCTGTGCTGATATCGTTGGAAAAGAAAGGCTGCCTGCGGCGCAGCGTATAACCAATGATGCTCTGTTCAAAGACAGCGCTTTTGCTGTTCGTGATATTACGTAGTATATGCGGATAGAGGCCTGATTGGGCTTCTAAATGGATGCGCATTTCCCGTTGATCAAAGGTTACGATGGCTGAGGCAACATTTAAGGCGCTGGCGATACCGACTACAATTTGATCAAGGACGCTAGAAAGGTCCATTTTCGAGGTAAGAGCACTGGAGACGTCTTTAAGCGCCTGGCGCTGACGATCCTGTATTTCCGCACTTCCGCCGACCTGAGCGCTATCAATAGCGGCTGCCAATACGTGTACAACGGCATCAATGAGCCGCTGCAACGTTGGGTCCGCGTAGGTATCAAGGAGAGTACTACCCAGTTCCAGTGTTCCTAATACTTTGTCTCCGACAATAAGGGGAGCAATGAGCGTCGAACGCAACTGGTGGGCATTACTGAGGGCATCGCCACAGAGGGCAGGAGGGCCATCCAACCCGTAGGGATAGTCGCATACCAATGTGGTGGGAGCTGGCAATATTTGCTCTAGTTTTGAGCCGCTGAGTGGGTGTTGACGGTACTGCGCTACCCAGCTACCACCGCTACGCTGGCACATAGTGACGCGTACAGCCTGGCGGTCATGGCGTAATAAAACAACGCCGAAAACATCGAAAGGGATCACTGGTTCCAGTTCGGTAGCCAGGCGCGTATAATCTGGTTTTGCTCCACGTACGCTGGAGATGCTACGAGCAACGCGCTCGACGATAGTAGATTCTTTTAAGGTGGGCGCTTGAGCTTTCGCCTCCATCAGTGTCCTCTGTACCTAATTTAACACATCGTTACAGTCAACAATGATTACAACCCAACCGTCCTGAATTATTGGAATACCAGGAAAGGATTTACACACAGGATAGTTGAACCTCTCATCTGAACTATTCTAGTATAGCATAGGATATTCAAGGGAACAATATATTTCATGACATTGTCATACATCATGCTTGCAAAACACATACACATGTTACTACAAATGACTAATTTTCCGCTATATTGATGGCCATTCTCTTTTTGCCGTGGAAAGTATACCATATGAAGGGATATGCCTGACGTTTCTTATGGTACTTCCTTGCCTTCAACGCGCAAAGAAGTTTTTAGTGGGATTAGTGGGCATAGCCCGTTAGTTCAACATAGCCTTTGCCCTGCACCTGTGTACCTGCACTATGACCACGGATTGTCACCGCACCTTCCCAGTAAGCGTTGCCGGTCGATTGGTAGACGACTAGCTCTTGATTTTGTAGTTCAGGGGTGAGAGTCAGCGATGTGTATAATCGCGGGTCGTTGATCTCGATTTGCCAACCGGAGGGATAGATAGCGCCTGTCGCCTGGCTCGTCCAGTGATTGAGAATACGCACATGGAGGGCGTTTGGAGGCAACAAACGTTCATTGCTGTCTGTGCCAATAAGGCCAGCATAGGTAGCGCCGATTTTACCATTGGCATCGCGGATGAGGTAGATCATCATTTCTGTGTTGTTGTTCAGCTGGATACTGAACCAGTCCCAGCCACCGCTGCCAAAGGAGAGGAAGTTGCCCCACTGGTGATCCATCCAGGCTTCACCAGTTACCTGTAAGAGCTGGCTGTGGTCGACGAGTGTGCCTGATAAGGCCATACGGGTCCGCGAATAGTAGTAGGAGAAGCCGCCAACACCGAAGGATATGAGGCCGTTACCATTGTGCAAGGCGGGTGGCTTGAGGCCAAGGAGGGAGAGATGCATGGCGTAGTTGGCCATCTGCGCCGCGAGATGATCGCGCCCATTCAAGCCCTGGATCGACCAGTCACCAATGGTAACATCGACGCCTTTTGTAGATGTACCATCAGGGATGAACGCTCCCGGTTCGGTCTGACGGCGCTGGTCAAAATGGAACTGGCCGCGCGTTACGTCGCTGATGGCAAAGTGGGCGGCAAAGACAGGCGGGAGATCGCTGCGCAAAACCTGAAAGAAGACCAGCTCGAAACCATAGTGATGCGGTTTGCCATCGGGAGTGGTGGCATTCATGTGTCCCGTGTAATACCACCATTCGGTGAGGTCACGATGAGCGGCCTCGTCCTGTGGGAAACGGACGGGCGGTAAGGGTGTTGCCTGCGGTGTAGCGTTTACAACGGGAAGTTGTGCGTTGGTAGAGACGATGCCTGGTACACCACATGAGGCCATTACGAGAGCAAGTAATAGCAAGATGAGAGAGTGGCTCAGCCCACCACGTAGATTTTTCATCGTGAACTCCCTTTCGTTCCTGCGTCTGTATATGATTCCACTTCTGGTTTATTGTGTATCGCGCCTGATTCTTGTCCACTCGCATCGAGATATTCGGCAAGGGCGGGAGGACGGCGCTGCACACCAGCGAAGGGTAACCACCAGTTCAGATCACCAAGGAGGCGCATGGTGGCAGGCACCAGGAGACCACGCACGAGAGTGGCATCGATGACGACGGCGAGGGCCATACCGAGACCAAGCGCTTTTACCAGGATCATATCGGCGGTGGCAAAACAGGAACTGACGACAATTACGATGACGGCGGCGCTGGTGATGATGCCCCCGCTGCGCTGCAAACCAAGGGCTACCGCACGGGTGTTATCACCGGTTTGCCAGAAGGACTCCTGAATGCGCGAGAGAAGGAAGACTTCGTAGTCCATCGAGAGTCCGAAAAGCGAACAGAAGAGCAGTATGGGGCCGGAGGCCTCAACAAAACCGAGAGGCGTAAAACCAAGCAGCTGATGTAAGAAGCCGTTCTGGAAGATGACCACGAGGGCGCCATAGCTTGCCAGGATGGAGAGTGTATTCATCAAGATGGCTTTTAACGGCAAGATGAGAGAACGGAAGAGAAACAGCAGAACGATATATATTGTAATCGCTACGATGACAACGGCTATAGGAAAATCAGTGTAGAGGGAGGTGACATAGTCCATATCACCGGCTGTGCTACCATCTACCAGTGTCGTGATACCGTTACCGGGTGTGGTGTTGCGAATGGTCTGAACTAAGGCCTGCGATCGCTGGTCGAGCATGCCATATTTGCTGATGACGAGGATCATGGTCGTATTGCCAGAGACCGAAGGTTTGAGGAAGGCCGAGAGATAAGGATCGGAGATCTGTTGGGGATGGGTATAGACCAGTTCGTATTGCTCCAGAGTGTAGCGCGGATCGGCGCTGACAATGCTATCGACGCGAGCGACACGAGGATCGGCCTGGATACGGCGCACGTAGTTATAGAGATTACGGATGTTTGTCGTGGTTAGAACATCGCCGGGGGTTTGTACCGCCAAGAGAATGGGGGTAGTCTCACGATCATTGAAGCGCTTCGCCAGCAGGTCGAAGGCGGCGCGTGATGGAACATCTGGCGGCAGAATAGAGGCATCCGGGGCCGAGAAACGCACTCCCAAGAAGGGGAGACCAAGGGCTATGAGCAGGATGAAGACAGGGACAAAGACCTGTAGCGGATAGCGCATGACGACGTGTGAGAGCTGATACCAGAAACCGTGGTGATCATTGGCTAAAGGAGCAGCAGGTGAAGGTGAGAGCGTTGAGGTTGCTGCACCCGACGTTCGTCGCCAGAGCCGTGGCAGTCGGACGGGAAAGGCGTTGATCCTGGTACCGATGATGGACAGGGACGCGGGTAGGAGGGTAATCGCCGCCAGGACCGCCAACAGGACGACCATGACACCTGCCATACCGACTGAACGCAAAAAGTTGATGCGAAAGAAGATGAGACCGGCAAGGCCGATGGAGACGGTCAGCCCCGAGAAGATGACGGCGCGACCTGCTGTTGCAACTGTGATGGCGACGGCCTCTTCGACATTGCGGCCATGAGCCAGTTCTTCGCGGAAACGACTGACCATAAACAATGAATAGTCGACGCCAAGGCCAAGGCCAAAAAGCGTGGTGATGTTGAGTACAAAAATGGAGAGAGTGGTGATCTGCCCCAGGCCGAAAACGAGTGCCAAAGAGACTGCTACGGCTCCACCGCCGACAAGGGCGGGTAGGATAGCAGCAACAACAGAGCGAAATACCAGCAGCAAGGCAATGATGGCGAAGGGAATAGCAAGAAATTCCGCACGACGCAGGTCACGTTCGCTGACTGCTTGAATATCCTCATAAAAGACCGGGCCACCACCAATCGTTGTCTTTAAGTTTGGGACAGGCTGCAGGCGACTTTCCAGTTGTGGGAGGAGTTTCGATGCACTATCGGGATCGGGTTTGAAGAGGATGTTGACATAAGCGGCGTGACGATCCAACGAAATCTGGCGTGGATTGTCTGTGAAACTGACTACGCCAGAGACCTCCGACCAATTGCGTACCCTGGCAAGGGCCTGTTGAGACTCTTGAATAAATTGTGGGCTATCGGCGCTATCGGCGCTACCAACGTTACCAACGTTACCAGCGCTGGTGTTCTCGCTGGTGAAGATAACTTGAACGATGGTGAGATTGAGATGCACTTTTTGCACCAGAAGATTCAGTGCGCGTTCTGAATCGGCGTCGGGACTGACGAAGCCTCCTGAGTGTAGCACCTGACTTGCTTGCGGGGCAAATGGTAATGAGACTGCGATAGCGACCATCCATAAGCCCACTATCAACCAGCGAAAGCGGGTGGCTATCCTGCCTAGATGGTAGAACATATTCGGGCCTTTCTAACAAAATACTTCGGGTACCGGAAGAGCCACCGATGGCCGATCATGAGTTTTCACACAATCATCCGGGTACCGGAACATCCACCGAGGGCCGATCAATCGGCCATGTGCGCGATCAATCGGGTGCGCGATCAATCGGGTGCACGATCAATCGGGTGCACGATCAATCGGCACCTACTGTGTATGGATTATTTTATTAATCTGCATAATGACGTTCATTGTTGGTTGAAGGGGTAACAGTGACGTGTTTCTCGACGCTTGTACTTTCTTGTTGTATGATGATACCTCTACATAATTGTAGTAGTACACTGCAACTAATGATGTCAAGATGAGGAGGTGAGGTGAATTATGGCAAAAAAGACAAAAGATACAAGTGAGCAAGCGAAGGCTTCGTCGAACCATGTCCCGATCAAGATGATTACGGTCAATCGCCAGGCGTATCATGATTATGATGTCGAGCGCACGATTGAGGCTGGTATCGCGTTAAAGGGAACGGAGATCAAGTCTATTCGCGATGGCAAGGTAAATTTGCGAGGGTCTTATGCTATAGTGCGCAATGGTGAGTTGTGGCTAGAAAACGCACATATTGCTGTTTATGAACACGGGAACCGCTATAACCATGAGCCGATACGCAACCGCAAATTGTTACTTCACCGGCGCGAGATCAATCAACTGGCTAGCAGAGTAGAGACCAAGGGACTGACGCTCATTCCTCTGAAGCTCTATCTGAAAGGCGGAAAGGCTAAGATCGAGTTGGGGCTTGGTCGAGGTAAGAAGCTCTATGATAAGCGTGAGGCGATTGCTGAGCGAGATGCCAAACGTGACATTGAACGCATAATAAGATCAAGGTGACGACTCCCTGTTTAGAAAAGAGATGGAAGAGGCTGATAGAGGGCGGAAATGGGAAACCTCACCGATACGACAGCTTTCTCTCCTGTCTAAAGAGCATGAGTAATGAAATCAGGGCTACGAAGGCCAGCAGCATGGTGAGAAAGATGAGGCCGTCGAAGCCCCAGGTTTTGGCAAAGAGGCCGCCGAAACCATTACCCAGAAGCTGACCTACGCCAAGAAAGATCGAATAGAGTCCCATAAGTAGGCCGCGATCTTTGGCGACATCCTCGGAGATATCGGCAAGGTAGGCAAGCGCTGAGGGCGCGAAGCTACTTTCAGCAAAAACGCCTACCATTAAGAGTGGTATCCATATCAATAGCAAGGCATGGTTGCCGACTCCAAGGTGGTTGATACCAGCGAGGGCAATGCAGGCCAGGTAGATACCTGTGATTGAGGTCAGCATGAGATTCAGACGAGGAATATGCTTGAGAAAGAAGGCCCAGAAGAGAAGGCACAGCCCAAAGTAGAGAACAAAGGCGCCAAGAACCATGCTCAATATATGACCAGCCCCAGGGCCACTTAAACTGCCCATCAGTAGTTGATTATGATTATTACTGTGCTTAGAGAGGACAAAGGTAAGCAGCGGGCCAATCCAGACGCCAACAAGGGCGTTGATACATATCCAGGCCGGAATGAAGATAAAGAGACGAGGCGTGCGAATAATGCGCCAGTAACGAAGGCCTACCGCGCGGAGGTTTCCCTGTTCAATTACCTGCATTATTTTAGGAGCCAGGATCATGCAAAGTACCACGGCGAGATAGAGCGCTGCGATTAGAGCAAAGGCGAAGCGTCCGAAATGATCCCAGGCAAAACCACCCAGTACGACGCCCACAGCGATGCCACCGCTGGTAGCAAGTTCAAAGAAGCTCATGACGCGCATACGGCTCGAGCGGTCTCGTGAAGTGTAATCGGCGAGGTAACCGAGGACAGCGGGTGTGGTCATGGCAGCAGATGTGCCGGCAATCAGTCGTAAACAGAGGAAGTAGGGCAAGGGATTTTGTACAGGCGCGAAAGGAATAAGGGCTACTTCGATAAGTCCTACCAGTGGCCCAAAGATGAGAAAGTAACGACGGCCCAAGCGATCGCTGAGGGAGCCCATGACCGGGGCAAGGACCAGTTCTGTGGCGTAATAAGCGACGGCAAGAAGACCAACATTGAGGCTGGTGATAGCTGCATTTGTATGCGACGCGAGTTGAGCGAGGAAGAGACCAAAGATGATGGTTGCTGCTCCGCCGTTTGCGCGTAGTATGAATGTTCCGAAAAGTAGAGGGGCGATCGAGCGACGAGACATTTCATGTCCTTCTATTCAATTGGGAAGGATCAGGGTAGTTCTGGGATTTCAGGCGTTTTCGTAATGTGAACAAGGCGATGATGCAGCCTGTTATGATGAGTGTTATCGCTAATAGCATTAACAGGAGCAAGATGAGCCGCGTTGTTCCATTATCAGTCGCGTTGATGAACGCCAATATGCCCATTACTACCATCTGTGTCTTCCCCGCGTGAGTATCTCCGTGCTCTTTTTTGTCTCTATGTTAGAGACGGTGCACGAAGTGGTCAGGTAACGTTTTTCTTTGTTTCTCGTCGCCTGGCATTTCATTTAATGGGCGACATAGATCGGATGGGATAAGAGCAAAAACCAGGGTGGTACGAAGTGTGCCATCTGGAGCAGCCATGTGGTTGCGCATGCGCGCCTCCTGGATGAAGCCGAGGCGGCGAGGGATGGCGGCACTACGGACGTTTCGTTCATCACAACGTATTTCGACACGATTGGCTGCAAGCGAACTGAAGGCATAATGTGTCAAGAGTTGCACTGCTTCTGTCATGTATCCATGCCCTTGAGCAGAGACACGCAGCCAGTAGCCGATTTCAAAGTACCTGTGCTCCCAGTTCTTTGGATGGATGCCGGTACCTCCTAGAAAGCGGTTGGTTGCCCTTTCCCAGATGCTGAGGATGAGATCTTCACGGGTCAACCAATTAGCCTGTTCATGGATAATCCAATCCCGACTCTCTTCAACGGTTTGATGAGTATCGGCGAACGGGAGCCAGGGGCGGATGTGATCGCGCGACTCGGCTACTGCCTCGAACAATGCTTGCGCATCACTTTCGCGGTATGGCCGCATGATCAGGCGTTCGCTCTGTAACTCTTCAAACAACGGGATAAGGGTCAAGTATGGGGTGGCGTTCAAAGCTGCTCCTCCTTCTACAGGGATGATGACAAAGTACTGGTTCTATACCAGATATTAGTTCTTTGGTCTCACAGGCGAGAAACTAGAGGTGATTATGCTGTTACGGGTTTGACATCTGCAACAGCATAATGACCCTTAACAAAATCATTCGGATAGTGGAACACCCACCGAGGGCCGATCAATCGGCGATGTGCGCGATCAATCGGCACCTACTGTGTGGAGTACCCACATCGTGAATGGTCGGATTATATTGCTAATCTGCGTACATGTGTTATGTCAATCAAGCGATCAAGAGTAGATTGACTGCTCAGGCAGCTCTATGCTGATAGGCAGTACCTCGCCAGCACGCAACTCTTTTTCGTAGATGTCGTACTGTCGAGCAATGTAGATGCCTGTTCTCTGTTGCGGCTGCGCCAATGCAGTCAACTGCTGCATTTCAGCGTATAAGTCGAATTTGAGCTTGCCTGGCTGAAAGGAGCCATCTGCTGATTCGTCTGCATCGATCATCATGCGCCAGAACTGTCGTACAGGAGTGTACCCTTCTTGCTCGAGAAGGTCTTTTGCGTCCTGATTGCCGCTGCTAACCGCGCTATGCAGGACGACACGCAACCCTACGGGAGCTTTTCTAAGGAACTGGCGCGCCCTGTGTTCCGCGAGACGAAGCAGAAGTGTGCCGATACCTCGACCCAGGAATTCGGGGTGTACGCGTATTCTCATGTTGATTTGAGTATAATCGCAGCTCCAGACGTCGGCAAAGCCAACAAGCTGCCCTTTATTGGTGATGATTACCCAGGCATCGGTATCCAGGTTGAAACCTGGTCTTTGCCAGTCAGCAAGCAGTTCCTCCTCGGTATAATCAGACATACCGTCTTCGATGAAGTCACACGCTATAAGTAGCCTGGTTACATCGCTGAGGTCGTTTAACCTGGGTGCACGAGCTAAAAGGTTTTGCAGCAATATAGCCATGGATGATTTCTCCATTCTGTTCAGGCGAATACTACCCGTTTCGTTTTAGTTTGCCGGTTTTCTTGGCGTAGCGTTCGGCGATGCCGAAGATGTATATCCCGACGGGTATGCTGATGATACCGGTGAGCAGTAATGGCCATATGTAACTCAAGATCTCAGGTGACCAGATGGGCTGATTTCTCATCAGAGCCGCACGTAAACCTTCAATTACGTAGGTCGCGGGAGATGCATAGGCAATTGGATGCATCCACTGTGGTAAGGCTTCTACAGGATAGTAGACACCTGAAACCAGCAGGATTACGGCCCGCACTATAAACGACATCTGCATACCTTTTTCGGTATAGAGCAGCGGCAAGACGGCGGTTGCTATACCAAAGCCGATGAACGAGATGCTGCCGAGTAGCAAAATGACGATCGCTGTCACGAAGTTCGCGTGGCTGAGATCGATATGGAAGAATACTCCCACTATCAGCAATTGCAAAATTGTGAAGAGCAGTCCATGGACGACAGCGTACATACAGCTACCGATCATGTGCGTGAAGCGCGAGATGGGCGCCATAAAGGTGTATTCAATGGTGCCTTCCCAGCGCTCCATGTTGATGATATCGGTCACGCCATCGAAGGTGACGCTGAGGTATGACCAGACGGCGGTTCCGATCAACAAGTAGAGTATGAAAAAGTTTGTATTTATCTTGACGCCAGTAATCAGCTGTGCGCTGAGGCCGATATAGGTTACGGACATGGCATTTACTATGTTGTATACCAGCCAGACGAGTTCCCAGCCCCAATAACGCCTGGTGAGGTTCCAGTTGCGTTCAAAGAAGGCGTAGGTTGCACGTCCCTGGTGCATCAATGAAGACATTGTCGTATTGCTCCTTGTTTACGCCGACTCTCCATCTTACTTATTCTTCGTCGTCTTCGCGTTGTGCTTCGAAGGCTTCGAAAGCCTTTTCCCAGCTACCGTAGCGATCGATATCGGTTTCAGTGATCAAGTGAGCAGCGGTATAGTGCATGAAGACCTCATGCATAGTGACCAGTTCCGAATGGCCCATGATGCCGGTGACTGCGCGTTTAAGTGCCAATGCATCGCCTAAGGCGACTATGCGGCCCTGATCGATAATGGCGACGCGATCACACAAAGCTCCGGCTTCGTCCATATCGTGGGTCGTGATCAGGATGGTGGCATCATGTTCGTCACGCAGCTCTCTGACAAAGGTCTGGACATCGTTCTTTGAACGAGGATCAAGCCCCGTTGTCGGCTCGTCCAGCAACAGCACGATAGGAGCAGTGAGGAAAGCACGGGCGATGGCAACCTTTTGTTGCATGCCACGCGACATGTTTTCCAGGGGAGCTCCAATACGATCTGGCTTGATGCCCAACCTGCCGAGAATTCTGCGAATCTCGAGGCGGGCTTCATCACCAGGCATGTTGTAGAGTCGCGCCGCATAGATGAGATTTTCCATAGGCGACAACTTTTTGAAGAACGAAGCTTCCACACTGACCCGGTTAATGAGGCGCTGTACGGTGCGATCGTTTTTCACGACATCATAGCCAAAGATGCTTACGTGCCCGCTGTCAGGGATAAGCAGCGTCGAAAGGATCCGTATCAAGGTCGATTTGCCAGAGCCATTTGAGCCGAGGATACCAACGATCTCCCGACGCTTGATGGTTATGGTAACGTTATCAACGGCACGCACCTCACGCTTTTCTTCCTTTTGTCCTGCATTTTTTTTATGCCAGCGTAGTAAGGGACGTGATTTCTTGAATATTTTGGTGAGGCTATCAATGACAACTGCATCTTTCGTGTCATCATTAACAACTGGTACTGCTGGTTGTATATCTACATTTATAGCCATTTATTTTATTTCCTCTCTTGAGATGACTAAGGAGCGTTATCCGCTGGATATTGTCCTTATTAGCATACTGCACATTACTGACTGGTACATTGGCCGGCAGGACAGTCTTAGACCTGTTCAACCGGGCATTGATTTTGATCCGAATGACCACTGCTTTCATTACATGCTTTACCTCAAAGAGTAGATAGCGGACACTATTACATTCTTTTTTTTGAGCCTAAAAGAAACGACAAAAAACCGTGGGACTGATTTTTTCTGCCAGTGCCCACGGTCGAGGGTGTCTCTTTTGCTGTTCCCTACTCACTCATCCTCTCGGAAGTGAGCAGGCGGAGATCCCACGTAGATGGGCACACTGCTACCCTGGGCGAAGACCATGCGGGAAGTATTGAACATTCCCACTTCACTGCAGGTGGACAACCCACCCCAGCAGATGGGCATAGCATGGCCGTAACCAGCGATGTTATCGCGCAGACGTGCCACGTTGAGCCACGGGGTTTGTGTTGTTGCCATGCTCGCCATCTCCTTCCATGAGATTTTTGTTTTGTTGATCTTTATGTGTATAAGATCGGGACAGATAATTGCAGGGATTGCTGTTGCAATCCCGTTGTTGAGAGTATACTGGATGTGTTTGCTTTTTGTCAAGGTTTTTACGACTACTTTACCGGTTTTTAACAATTCTTCTTTTTTGTATATGGGTTTCGTGGGAAGGCCGGGGCGTCAGGCAAATTTGTTCAAATCTTTTAGTTTGCCTTGCTGGATGGCGTGTGCCACGGAGATGTGACGCTTGATGGCTTCTTCGGGTGTCTTACTTATGGTCTCAAGAATTGTCAAACGAACAAGGGTGAGATAGTCGTTTTGCTGTGGATAAACGGTGGTGATGTAGCCACGACCAAGGTGTGTATCATCGGAGGTTGCTACGACAAAACGCCTCCCATCAGGGGAGATGACGACGTGCCGAGCAAGGTCGAGCGCGTGTAAACGTATAGGTAAGGCATTGGTTATTTCAACGGCTTGTGTTTGCGAAGATGATGTGTTTATTGGTCGATCATTATTTGTTGTGTCATTTTTCGACATGTTGTTTTTCCTCCTGAGCAAGGCTATATCATATGCAATATAATGAACCTGGCATCTTTTGTGATGCCAGGTCTAGCGCTAACTCTACCTTCACCAGTGTATAAGAGTAGAGCCGTTTCGTCAAATGTATCAGCTACAAGTCCTGTTCTAAAGCACGGCGAGCGCGTCTCTTTGCCCTTAGCCGGAGCAGTGATTTCCAGGTACGGTTAGGGAGGGTCATCAAAACGCGTGGATGCTTGACGACGTATAAGAACAGGCGCGGCTGGAGGCGCTGCCACAAAGCGGGCAAGTCTCGAACCTCTCCTGTATTCAGCGGATGCTCGGTGCTATCGGGGCTTGCCCATAGCTCGCGAACGTAGATATCCTCAAAGCGATGTAAAGTTGGAGCCTCGTCTGGAGCGGCTACAGCGATGGACTGGATGTATTCATGTGGAGTTTGAGAATACTGCAGAGGAATACCCGCCCAGTTCGCCAGGATACAGATACGTCCATAGATTTGAGCCGATACATTGTAATGGCGGAAGAGTCGACGCCACCAGATGCTGAAAAGCAGCAGACTAAAGAGGATGAGCAGGACAACAGCACCGATTGCTATGCCTGCCTGTCGACCCAATTGAGCTTCAAATTGTCCCCGAGTTTGGGTTGAGGTTGTTCCACTAGTATCGCCCAATTCATTTCTGGGTGTTTTGTGATTTTTTCCAATGTTCGGATTTAAGCCACCAGACGGAACGGTACTTGACGTTCTTGGTAGATATTGATTGGGAGTTGGTCGTACGAACTGTGAGAAGCTAGCGGATGGCTCAAAATTGATCCAGCCGTAGCCAGCGAAGTATACCTGCGTCCAACTATGAGCATCAGTGCCATAGATGATATGCTGGTGAGTTTTTGAATCCAGCTGGCCATTAGTATAGCCGACGGCAACACGAGCGGGAATGCCCAATGTGCGAGCCATTACGGCCATTGCAGTGGAGAAGTAGTTACAGAAGCCTCTGTTGCCGCTGCGGAAAAGAAACCACGAAACGCCTTCCTGGCCGGCGGGCAGGCGTATATTCACATCATACGAGTAATTCGTACGCAGATACGTCTCGAGCGCAATAACTTTGTCGTACATCGATGAAGCGTTGGCGGTGATCCTTTGTGCCATCTGCGCAATATTAGGATCAAGGTCTTTCGGTAATTGCAGGTTAGCAGCAACTACTGGAGGGTTATAGTACGTCAAAGGATACTCACCTTCATAGTTATCCGAGAAGTGGGGAGAGTCAGCGGGCATAGGGATAGAGCGCAATGATGGCACATCAGCAGATGATACATACGAGGAGACGGAGTAATGCTGTCCAGCTGTGAGCCTGCCATTCCTTGCCAGGATTGCCACCAGCGAGTCACTGTTCTTGCTGCCGAGTACAGTGGAAGGTACGTTGACCGAACCAATCTGTGAAGCTCCAAGAAGATAAGGATTTTGCTCACCTGGAGGATCTACAACATTGATTTGTTGGGAAACTGTATGCACTACCGTAGATTCACTAGCGATTACCGTATTTGGTTGTAATGGCAAGCCAAAGGTTGGGGCGTTGGACCAGCCCCGACCATCATAGGTATCATAGCTGAGTGACTCAAGATACTGGGAGGGATCATCACTCTGGACTTTAAAGACAACATCATGATTAAGATTGGGATTTCCGCCCAACACAAGTGTATCCTGGAAATTCCCATGGTTATTGGGGATATTGCCACCACTGAGAGAGATGACTCGATTCCAGGTATCCTCAAGCTGCACCCAAGGGTTCGCGTTCGCACTCCAGACCTGAGAAGCGGCATCATTGGTGTAACCCCAGGGTAGGAACCAGGAGAAGACAAGGATGGCGATGGAGACAAGGGCACCTGCCTGCATCACATCCCAACCCAGGTCATCAGAGAAACGCAAGCCCTGCCGCCGCCAACGCCTGGTAGACTCGAACAGGTTCATGCGGAGTAGGAGTAACAAAGAAGCCATCAAGAAAACAACGAGGAAGACTATATAGCCGGATTCCACGTTACTCAGATTGATAAGAAGCACGACCGCATTGGCAACGATCATAAGCCAGAGATTACGAGTACGATAGACGAGCCAGGCGCTACTATAGGCAAGCAGAAAACCCAGTAGCGTTATGAAGAAGAGAAAGATCGAGTCATCTTCGCCTGTCCCACCGTTGATTACAGAGACAAACCATTGACGCATGCCATGGGCCAGTTGAGCCGTATTCCCTCCATCAAAGGCGCCAGCAGTCTGCCAGAAGGCGATCAATAGAGCCAGCAGGACGACAACTACATGGACGGCCAGGGGAGGGAAGCGATGTTGTTTGGCGGCAACGACTCCAGTAATGAGGCCGAGCAGCGTGGTAAGAGTAAGAACGTTGAGATGATCTACCCAGTTAACAGCCTGTACGCTCCAGATGGTGCTATACACAACGATAGTCAGCAAGACCAGTGAAAACCAGCCCTCTTCCAGGCTAAGGTGGAAAGGAAAAGCTGGCTTGTGAGGCGGCGCATCCTTATTGTCATCCGCGCCACCACCATCACGCGAATCGGTGATAAGCTTCGCTAATCGTTCGACCGCTGTATCTCGCACTGTATCTTGCATGGTTACGACCTCCGTAGTGCATAGCGCGTTTCATGGCTGCTCTCAAGCGCCAGAGCAATTGATTCCCCACACTTGATCCGCGCTATTGGTATACCTGCACCTTCTAACAGGGCTAATGTATCTTCATCCTGTGGACCGCCTTCAAAAGAGGCTGCATTCAGTCCCACTACGGCAGCTTTTACGCCGCGCCGCTGCAAATGGCGCAGACCTTCGTGCCAATCGCGAGAATTAGAAGGTGTGATCACGATAGCTACAGTATTTCTACCGAAGTGGAGGGCATCCAGGGCGAGGGCCTCCTTAAGGTCTGGGCCTGGACCCGATGTAACCACCGCTAAGAGTTCAAGTACCCGCTCGATTTGCCGATCGCCGCGGTCAAGTGAGAGGAATTCTCGTTGCTGTCCGTTGACAATCATACCTACCGAGAGGTCTTGACGCAAGAAATACGTTGCAACCGTAGCGGCTATTGTTACACCATATTCTTCGGTTGAGTGCTCGCCTTGACCCCCCTGAACGTTGTCATGCAAGTCAAGGATGACCCAGGCATCCACGGCGGGATCAAGGTCAAATTCCTTCACCATTAATTTATTAAAATGCGCACTGGAACGCCAATGTATACGACTGAGGGCATCACCGGCCGTATAGTCACGAATGGTGGTCGCGTTCGTGGTTGTTTGCAGAGCACGCTGTGAGCTGCGACCTCTTCCTGGTAATCCCCCGCTAAAGAGCGTGAAATTGGAGATTGGCAACACGCGTGGCAATACCAGGATCTCGTGAGCAGGGGTCAGGGGTTTGTGACGGCGAAAGAGGCCAAAGGGGTCGCCACTAGTGGCAGTGACAGGCCCTAGTTGAAATTGACCGCGCCTGTTACAGACGGTACGAGCTTTCCAGACCGCTCGTTTGCGGCCGCCCATACTGGCTACATAGCCAGCACGATGTCCAGGCAACGTGGAACCGTCAACGATTTGCACCCATAGTTTTGGCAATACGCTGGTGTTATCGAGCATCAGCCGCTCTTCGAAGGTCTCGCCGACCTGCACCCGACCAGTGGTGGTGTTGCGGTGAAAGGTTAACTTACGCAGACTATAACGTGCCCACCACCACGCGAGGATAAACAAGGTGAGCAAGACATAGGTCAGCTTATAGAGAGGACTCCAACCGCTGCTAATGGCAAAGAAAAACAGCACGAGGATCAGCAGTATCGCTTGCCAGGGTCGCATAGACTAGCGCCCCTTTCCGCCGACAACCCATGCGCCAGGCACAGACACACTTTGCAGTATTTCTTCCAGGATGGTGGTAGAGGTTATAGACCGCACACGCGCCGCCGGAGTGACAATGATACGGTGAGCCAGTGTTGGTTTGGCCAGGAGTTTAACATCGTCGGGAATGACGTAACCACGGCCACGCATAGCGGCAAGAGCCTGAGAAGCGCGGAACAGCGCCAGGGAGCCACGAGGGCTGGAACCAAGGTAAATGTTGTTGTGGTTGCGTGTCGCGTTGGCGATAGCGACGATATATTCTCGAATGGTTGGATCGACGTGTATGTTGCGCACCTGCTGCTGAATAAGGACCAGTTCTTCCGCTGTCATGATCTGAGAAAGGTCTTCCAGTGGGTGATGATGTTGATGGCTATCAAGGATGTTCATTTCGTCGGCCGACATGGGGTAGCCGATGCTAATGTTCATCATAAAGCGATCAAGCTGGGCCTCAGGTAAAGGGAAGGTGCCTTCGTATTCGATAGGGTTCTGAGTAGCCATGACCATGAAGGGTTCAGGTAAGCGATAGGAGATGCCGTCTACTGTGATCTGTGATTCTTCCATGGCTTCCAGTAGAGCGGATTGCGTTTTTGGTGTGGCACGGTTAATTTCATCGGCGAGCACGATCTGGGCCATGATAGGGCCGGGACGGAACTCAAAATTGCTGGTCTTCTGATTATAGATGGATGTTCCAGTGACATCGCTCGGCAAGAGATCAGGAGTAAATTGGATACGTTTAAATGTGCATCCAATTGAGCGAGCAATTGCTTTTGTAAGAACAGTTTTGCCAACACCGGGTACATCTTCGATCAATACATGTCCATGACAGATGACGGCAATGAGGCTAAAAGCTACAGATTCGCCTTTACCGACAATTACTTTCTCGACATTCGCGACGACTCGTTGGACTGCAGTGGCTAGGTCTTGAACTGACTGCATGCGATTCTCCCCAATTCAATTTGAGGCCTGACTACCTGGTACACATACAATGAAAGTGAATAGAGTACTTCATAGTGTATCACGTACACGGCAAAGCACAAGTGCCAAGCCTTTGAAAAATCTGTAAGCGCAGAGTTGCAGTAATTACTACGTCATCAATAACATTTTTGTTACGCATTACCCCATAGTTTACAGATGTATGCTGAATTTTGGCTGAAATCTGGTACTATGCTCAAAAGCGAGAGTATGCTATGATGGTGTGCATGAACCAGAGTGGCAGAAACAATAGCGATAGAGAAGAACTACACGCGGTGGTGCACGGACGAGTACAGGGAGTTGGTTTCCGCTACTTCGTCGTTGAACGTGCTCTGGCGCTAGGCCTACGAGGGTTTGCGCGCAACTCGAACAGTGGCGACGTTGAAGTAGTGGCACAAGGGCCGCGCCCGACGCTTGAACGCCTCCTTTCGTTGATCCGGCAAGGTCCGTCGTCGGCTCATGTCACTGAGGTGACAACTACATGGAGACAACCAACTGAGCATTTTAGCGGATTCCATGTTCGCTGGTAGTGTTGAAGAGGTCAAAGATAGAATGATTGATCGAGAGACGGTAAAGAACGTTGCAAAACTGGCTCGTCTAGGCCTGAGCGAAGAAGAAATCGACATTTTTGGGAGCCAGCTTTCCGTAATTTTAGAGAATTTCGCGATATTGAGAGAGGCCGATGTGAGTGGCGTTTCGCCCACCAGCCATGCTTCGCGGCTGACGAATGTAATGCGTGATGATGTACCTCAGCCTTCATATCCGCCTGAACTGTTGCTGGCAAATGCGCCCGATCAGGAAGATAACTACCTCAAGGTTCCAGCGGTGTTAGATGGAGGAGAGTCTTAGATTATGGCTGAGTTGTATGAATTGACGATTACCGAGGCAGGAAAGCTGCTGCGGCAACGTGAAATCTCGTCAGTCGAGCTGACGCGCGCCCACCTGGATCGCATCAGAGCGGTGGATGATAAAGTGAAGGCGTTCACGCTGGTGACTGATGAACTTGCCCTGGAGCAGGCTGAAGAGGCTGATAAGCGTTTCACACGTGGAGATACGGTATCTCCGCTGACTGGCATTCCCATTGCAATCAAAGATGTCATCTGCACAAAGGGAATTACGACGACATGCGGCTCGTATATGCTCAAAGACTTCAAGCCGCCATATGATGCTACGGTGATGGAGAGGTTGAACGCGGCAGGCATTGTGATGGTGGGTAAGACGAACATGGACGAGTTCGCGATGGGGTCTTCAACAGAGCACTCGGCCTTCTTTCCTACGCATAATCCCTGGGATCTGGAACGGGCTCCAGGAGGAAGCAGCGGTGGATCGGCGGCGGCTGTGGCAGCAGGGATGGCGATGGGGTCTTATGGAAGTGATACCGGTGGCTCTATTCGCCAACCAGGCTCACTGTGTAATGTGGTGGGTCTGAAACCGACCTATGGGCGAGTCTCTCGCTCCGGCCTGGTAGCTTTTGCTTCCTCTCTCGATCAAATCGGGCCTTTCGCGCGCAATGCACGGGACGCCGCCCTGTTGCTCCAAGCGATCGCTGGCGGAGATGTGCGCGACTCGACCTGCTCACCGCAAGCCGTTCCTGATTACAGTTCGGGACTGACTGGTAGTATTAAAGGGCTGCGTATCGGTGTGCCCGAGGAATACTGGGTAGAGGGGATGCAACCAGAGGTGGTGAAGGCGATACGCGACGACATCGATGTGCTGAGGGAAATGGGGGCCGAGGTTAGCGATGTTTCATTGCCCCACACGAAATATGGTGTTGCCGCATATTATATCATCGCACCCGCCGAGGCGAGCGCGAACCTGGCACGTTACGATGGCGTGAAATATGGTTATTCGTACAGAGATACCGATGATATCTGGGAGGCAATGGAGAAGACACGAGAGTATGGATTCGGCCAGGAGGTCAAACGCCGCATCATGCTGGGTACGTATGCGCTCTCATCTGGTTACTACGATGCTTATTATAAACAAGCCGAGAAAGTACGCTCCCTGATTACGCAGGATTTTGACCGGGCGTTTGAACGCTTTGACGTGCTGGTGAGTCCCACAACGCCATCGGTGGCGTTCAAGCTGGGCGAGATTTCCGATCCCTATCAAATGTACCTGCAAGATGTGTTCACGCTACCGGCAAACCTGGCGGGCATCTGTGGTGCCTCTATTCCTGGTGGTTTCAGCAATGGTTTGCCTGTGGGTCTGCAATTGCTGGGCAATGCTTTCGCAGAGGACGTTATCCTTCGGGTGGCTGATGCCTTTGAGGGAGTGACAGATTATCATACCAGGTGGCCTATGGGATTGGCGAAATTGTCTGGTGGATAGGCGACCCTTGCGGTCAATACATTTCTAAAGAAGCGCAAGGAGAAGAAATGGGTGGGTTCAGGAATAGTATGTAATGGGACGACGTATTCTGGGTATTGTTTTATTGGTGGTGGCTATCAGTATTGTGGTTATGACGCCTGTGCTGGCTTTTACTCCAGTGGGCGGCAATCTGCTGAGTAGATTGGCGGGTGCTACGCCAACAGCAACGCCTTCACCGACACCCCTTCCTCCAACACCGACGCCAACACCTCCCAGGCCAATTTTGACGGTGGTTGGAACGCCACCGGCTCTGCAGGTAGGTGCGGCTTACTTGTTAGATAGTGATAGTGGCCATACGCTGGACGATTTTCACGGCGAGGTACCGCTGCCTATGGCGAGCACGACGAAGATTATGACGGCGGCGATCGCTATCCAGGCGGGTAACCTTGACAAGGTGATTACCATTCAGCAGGACGCGCTCAATGAGGTGAATAATAATAATGGCAGCAACGCCAATTTGCAGGTTGGGGATCAGATTACGCTGAAAGATCTGCTCTATGCACTGCTGTTGCCCTCGGGGGACGATGCAGCGATAGCGATTGCCGATGGTGTCAGCGGGAACATGCAGTCATTCGTGACGGTGATGAATATTTTTGCCTATCGCCTGCACCTGTTTCAGACGCATTATATCAATCCTGATGGTTTGACTTACTATGGTGCAGCGAATACGCCTCTATCTGAAAACTATACGACGGCATATGATTTGCTACGGCTAACGCAGTACGCGATGAAGTTGCCCCTGTTCGCGGAAATTGTGAAGACGACAGAGTATAGATTAGCTCGAGGCGTCCACCATCACGGCTACACATGGAAGACGACTAATTCCCTCCTCGCGTATGCTAGTGACGCGCCTACAGTTAAGGTCTATCCAGGGGCTACGGGCATAAAGACGGGGTATACTGTTGAGGCGGGGGGGTGCCTGGTGTTCTCGGCAACGCGTAACGGGCATGATTTGATGGGGGTGGTGCTGGGGAGTGCCAACAAGACGTCACGTTTTTTGGATGCTATTACGCTTTTGAATTGGGGGTTTGGGTTACCGGTTAGGGTGGCAAGTTAAAGAGCGAAGGAAGTTTTGGGTGGTAGTCCGGGTTCTGGGTGAAATCGAAGATTTCGTAGAAATCGCCGAGCTGAGGGAGGCCATCACGTGGGGGCGCAGGTGGGCCGAAGGCTTTCCCGTTGGCGGCGTCATTGTTTTTCGCGGGCGTCTGGGTGTCAAACTGGTGGTTGATGCTGGCGAGGGAGGGCAGGCCAAATCGGCGCTCGATGAACTTCAAGATCGAGCTATGCTCATAGAGTTGACCAGAGACGTGACCACGCTTCGACCAGGGGGAGACTACAAGGGTAGGCACACGGAACCCCAGACCGTAGGCGTCGACTTGCGGAGGGGCAACGTGGTCGAAGAAGCCGCCGCCCTCGTCATAGGTAAGGAAGAGGGCAGAGCTGCTCCAGAGTTTCGAGGACATGAGGTTTTTGATTACTTCTGCCATCTTGTGCTGACCCGTTTGAATATCGGCAGGTGGATGCTCACTGATGAGCGACTCGGGGATCAAAAACGAGACCTGCGGCAGTTTGCCAGCGGCCAGGTCTGCCTGGTAATCGTCTTCGTTGAAGTTGAGTCGGGGATCATGTTGCCAGTGTTTGAAATGGACGAGCATGTTGAAATCTTCAGGCGAGGTACCTGTGCCAATACCGAGGTTGTAACATTTCCAGGTGATTTTATGCGCATCCAACAGATCCACCATGACTGGCCAATCGAGGCTGCCCCGGTCCATAGTGTTGGTCGTATTGCCACCGGTGGTTCCCGACACGAGTGATAAGAGGTTGGGGTTGGACGGACCAAGCACGGAACAGAAATAGTCGCCGCATAATGTGAATGCACCGGCAAGAGCATAGTAATAGGCAAGGTCTGAACCATCATAGTAGGAGAGCGCAGTGGAGCCGTCAGTGGTATAGAATCCATTCATCGCGCCATGGTTCCATTCACTATGAATGGATTGCCAGGAATGCGAGGGGTCCAGCGAAACAGGGAAAAAATCATGATGGGGGGTGACGGTTCCCCCTTTGCCGTCAGGCTGAGAATAGTGCGCGGGAACGCCGAATGATCCTGCCTTTGGATAATAGCCAAAATAATGATCGAAACTGCGATTCTCCTGGCAGACGATGAGTACGTGGTTGATGGGATTGACATCGGGACTATGCATCGAGGCGAGCACTTTGCTGACGGAAGAAATGCCTACATCGAGCGTAAGACCGGCGCCAAAAATAATACCGAGGTTTTGCAGCATCCGGCGGCGGGACTGCCGGATGTTGCACCACTGTCGCAGATCCATGAGTACCTTTCTCTCTAAATATGCACAAAAAGGACATTCAAAGGGTTCTAAAAAAAAGAACGTGAAGGGGTGATAGTTTTCCCTATTCCGTATTGATGTACTAGCAAGGATAGGGCAAACATGATAGAATACGCTCACACGATTATTGAAATGATACCAATTCAGCTATTTGAATAGAGTACAATGTTATGCGCTACGCTATATTCACTGATATTCACGCCAACCTGGAAGCATTGGAAGCGGTGTTGGAGAAAATCGATGAAATTGCAGGTGAGAAACCTATAGACCAGATCTGGTTTCTTGGGGACCTGGTTGGTTATGGCCCAAATCCAAATGAATGTATCACTACTTTACGCGAACGCACCGATGTAATTATTGCCGGAAATCACGACTGGGCAGCGGTGGGGAAGATTGACCTGGAAGATTTTAGCTCGGCAGCGCGCATCTCTGCGGAGTGGACGGCGGAGCAATTAACGGAGGAGCATCGCGCATTTCTGGCAGACCTTCCAGAACGCCTGGAGCTTGATGAGTGTACGTTAGTACATGGGAGTCCCTATGGGCCGCTGTGGGAATATCTGACCTCTGAAGTATTGGCGGAACGCAGTTTTCAGTATTTTAGCTCTCGTTACTGTTTTGTGGGACATACCCATGTTCCGGTTATTTTCCAACAGGCTGATTCTATTGCCAATGCTCCAACATTGCCGCTCGTTGAAACGACGGAGAACGGATTATCACATCACGAGGCCAGTGAGGAACCGAGCAGTGAAGAGTCTGGCAAAGACGTTGCAGAAATGGCGATGATCCATCCTCAACCTACGCATTCGTCGTCTCTGGCCGCAGCCCACGCAGAGAGCGCATACGCGGATCCAGAAACAGGCCAGTCAATGACAGAGGAAGAGGCCAATATGGTCATCGAGGGCAGCAAAAGAGGTGCTGACGAACAGAGCGCTGTCGATGCAGGGGATTCCCCTCCAACGGGGAATGAAATTATCGCAGAAGTCGTTGAAGAAGATGACGAGGTTGATACGTTAGATGACGAGGAAGAGAGACGGGAGGACGTCGATGACGTAGAGGCGGCAGAAGATGGAGATCATGCTGATGGCGCGGTTGAAAGCGAGCAGCCTCCTTCTTTAGATGATGACGATGCTCATGAAGTTGTTGAAGGCAGGAGCAACGCCGCAGAGGAAGATGGCGAGGGGAGCGCGGGTGCGGATGAGGTGACGCCAGAGGAGATCATACTGAGCGCTGAAGATCGCCTGAACAGCGAAATTGAAGAGTTGCTAACGCTGCTGGGGTTGAGTGAGAGTATGATACAGGTGACGAACGAGATGTTCATTCCCCCGGAAGGACATTGGGAGTTGCCAGAACGCTACCGCGCTATTATCAATCCCGGAGGGGTGGGACAGCCACGCGACGGTGATCCACGAGCAGCCTTTATGATCTATGATACGGAGGCGGGATTCGAGTTTTATCGCGTTCCCTATGCGATTGAACAGACACAGGAAAAGATCGTCGAGGCAGGTTTGCCACAATACCTGGCGGTCCGGCTGGCCGTTGGTCGGTAAGATATGAAATGAAACTGGTTATTGGGCTGGGAAATATGAAATTGTTGATTGGGCTGGGAAATCCCGGGCCCCAATATGAACATACACGCCATAACGTGGGCTTTCGCGTTGTAGACAAATTAGCGGCTAAACATGGATGGAAGTGGACGGAACGGCGCAGCAGGGCGATTCTTGCCAGTGGCATGATTGGTTCGGAGAAGGTTATCCTGGCCAAGCCAATTACGTTTATGAATCGCAGCGGCGAGGCAGTGAGCGAACTTGCACGCTGGTACAAGGTGCAACCAGAGGATATACTGATCATCTGTGACGACCTCGATCTGCCTGTTGGAAGAGTGAGGCTGCGCACGAAGGGAAGCGCGGGAGGACATAACGGTCTCGAAAACGTCCTCCATTACCTGCATACCGATCAGATTCCTCGTTTGCGCATCGGTATTGGTCGCCCAACGAACAAACGCATGGATCCGATTGACTATGTATTGGGCGTGCCAACAAGCGATGAGCGTATCTTACTCGAGGCAGGCGAAGATAGGGCGGTTGAGGCTATTGAGATGGTTGTAAGGCAGGGATATGCGACGACTATGAATGTTGTCAACACTGACCCGGAGGCCGAGCAGAGGGCAGCCGAAAAAAGACAGCGTCAGAAGGAACGGCAGGAACAGGCCCGCTTACGGCAGGAGGCAGCTCTGAAAGAGCTAGAAGCGGCTGAAGAGATCAATCAAGCATAGAGTTCGTCAGTAACCTCCCTTATTGTTCAGGAATCGGAAACCTTATCCTCGACAGGACGAAGTTCCTCTGTGGTTTCTTGGTCATCCATACCTCCCAACCAACCTATGATTTCGGTCAATAAATCTTGAAAGACAGTCGTGTTTAAAGAATAAACCTGGAACTGGCCCCGTCGCTCAACACGCACAAGGTCGGCGAGTTTCAGTACCATGAGATGGTGAGAGAGAGCGGTACGGCCAATACCGGCTTGCTCAGCCAATTCGCCTGCTGTGCGTTCTCCCCCGCGAAGATATTTTAATATGCGCCGCCTGGTGGGGTCGGCGATGGCTTTATAAGCTTCTTGCATGTTTTACCTGACGATTCTGGCCAATATTTCAATGTATACTGAAGTATTAGCATAATCTGGAGATGGATGTCAAATAGCTGACTCGAAGGGCCGTATTGCTAAAGGATTTCACCCCTGTTGCTCGTGGTGGGCTTTTCCCACATGCTCGCAGGTTCGATCGAGCTGGCCGGCACGGCGACATTATCTGGCTCTGGTTTCAAGCGGCCAGTCGCGGCAAGCCAGATAGCCAGGGCAATCATGGGTACAAGGCCAATAATTCCCAGGGGGACGCCAAGGAGTGAATCGGCGCGAGAGAGCAAGAGAAGGCCGAAACCGGCCTGGGCGTTTATTGCAGCATGGGCGAGGGTTGAGGGCCAGATGCTACCGGAGCGGAAGCGGAGCCAGGCAAAGATCATGCTCAACGAGACGGTGAAGATGACCATCATGCCGATACCGAGCCAGGGATGACCAGGATAGTTATAACCATCGAGGACAATGACAGGCGCGTGCCACAATCCCCAGATGATGCCTGTGATGATCGCCGCGTAGATTCCCCCAAGGGGAGCCAGGCGGGGAAGCAGGTACCCTCGCCAACCGAACTCTTCGCCAAAGGTGAAAATCATGTTGAAGATAATTCCCAGGGTAAAGGCAAGAGCTATCGAAATCAGGACACCGGACAAAGCCAGTTGCTGAGCGCTGTAGCCAGAGGGGAGTTTCTGGCCACTTCTGGCCAGCGCGTCTGTAATGGCACGAGCTGAGGCTTGTAGATGTTCGGCAAAAGCCCAGTGTTGAACACCAGTAATCAGGGCAAGGACAATACCAGCAGCGATCAGGAGTGGTGGAAGAAGGTAGGCGGCGAGGTATATGCGAAATGCGCCGGTGCGACCACGACCAACCAATCTCAAACCAGCATCGCTGAAACCTTCGTGGCGGAGCAGGCGTACCAGGAGAGCAGCAAGGGCGGGTCCAAACATACCGATACTTACTCGCAGGGGAAATGGCACTCCGAGAGCGCGAAGGCCAAGCCAGATGGTCCAGCTGATGCCAAAGGTGAGCACGGTAAAGAGGGCGATCCCTGTCCAGTTCACAGTTGGGGCTGGACTGGATGATTCTGCCGGGGGAGTTTTCGTCACATCTGCATCCATATTTATTTCCTTTTTGATGTTCGTTCATTATGTTGGCATTTCAGCATTTCAGTGGTTACTGAAATATTAATGTATGAGTAGCAGATTTGTCAAGAGGGCTGTAAATCTTGCAGTGCAACGCGCTGTACTGTATGATAATGGAGGGCATCCCAAGGGGGCGTCATGCGGAGCATGACGTCCTAAAGTTGTTGCATTACGAACGATGAGCGCACTGATTTGTACGGCTCTTGATGGGAAAGTTCGTGCTTGTGGGGTGTATATCATCGCGCCCGTTGGAGGTTTGAGTGACATTACAAGGACTACTTGCGCTGTTGGCACAGCGACCTGAATTTCGCCGCTTGCTAGAGGAACTACGGAAAGGCGAGGGACTGCCCGCGTTGACGGGAGTTACCGAAGCTGCGCGCCCATACGTGATTGCCGCGCTCGCTAAAGCGTTGAAACAGCCTTTTCTGGTGGTAGTTGATGACGAGGCACAGGCGAATCAGATGGTGGAGAGCCTAAAGGTTTTTGTAGAGCAACCGAATGATGTCCTCTGCTTACCCGACCGCGACGCGCTGCCATACGAAAGATTGATCAGTGATGCGTTGACAATGCAGAAACGTATGCAGGCAATGATTGCGCTGGTAGAACAGGAGCGGGACGTTATCGCTGTCTGTTCGGCGCGAGCTCTGACACAACCGGTGATGCCGCCACAGGAACTCTCCGCAGCGCTCTATACGCTGCAAGTTGGGCACGAGGTTGACCTGACCCTGATGTTAGAGCACCTCTTTAAGCTGGGTTATGAGCCGGTGGCGGAGGTCGAGGAGCCGGGACAGTTCAGCCATAGGGGGGGGATCGTTGATCTCTTCCCACCAACGCTGCCGAGACCTGTGCGCGTTGAGTTCTTCGGTGATGAAATCGAATCCCTACGAACATTCGACCAGGAGACACAGCGATCACTCAATCCTATTGCGACGTGCGTGATTGGTCCAGCACGCGAGGCGCTGCCGATACGGGGGCCAGAAGCTGTCAAGGAACTGGAGCAATTGCACACTGAGATGCTGGTTAGCGAGAGCGAGGAACGCTGGAAACGCGATCTCGAAAACCTACGACAGGGACTCTCCTTTGACGATATCACCTTTTACCTCCCGTACCTGCACAATGTGACGACGATGCTGGATTATCTCCCGCGGAGTGGGTTGCTCATTCTCGACAACGCTGAAAGTATCCAGAATCGCATTGCCGAGCTCGACGAGCAGGCGCAGGAGATGAAAGAGCGATTCGAGCGGGATCGTGAAAATCCGCCACATTTACGGGATGCGCATATTGGCTGGAACAGGTTGGAACCAAAGATACAGCAACGGCGGCAACTCAATTTCGCGGGCATACTCTCCGCAGTTGAGGGTGAGTTTGACGCACAACTGCGCGGTGGGACGGAGCAACTGATGCCCAACTACAGCAGCGCCAATGCCTATGGAGGGCGGCTACGGGCCTTTGTGCTGGACTGCCGCAGGGCCCTGAAAAATCGCGAGCGGGTGGTCATCGTGACGGCACAGGCGCGACGAATGGCCGAGGTATTGAGTGATGAATCTATACTCCGTGATGAAGCGATACACGTAAGCCCAGGAACCAATATCCAGGCACCGCCAGATGCCGGTACGGTCACACTGATCCAGGGACAACTGGTAGAGGGTTGGCAGTCGCGCTCACTGGCGTTATCTGTCTATACCGATACGGAAATTTTTGGCTGGTCAAGGAGGCGCAATGCGCTGCGGCGCAAGCCGGTTACTCCTGCCTCCTTTCTCGCCGAGGTCAATCCGGGTGATTATGTGGTACACCAGGAGCACGGGATAGGGCGTCTCGAGGGGCTGGTCAAGTTGAATATGACGGGCGTTGAACGCGAATACCTGCTTATCCAATATGCAGGCACCGACAAGTTGTATATCCCGACCGACCAGCTCGATCGCGTCACACGCTACATCAGTATGGGGGAAGCTGTGCCCGCGCTGAGTAAGCTGGGGACGACCGAGTGGACGCGCGTCAAGTCGAAGGTCAAGGAGAGCGTACAAGACATTGCGAGAGAACTTTTACGCCTCTATAGCGAGCGAGAGGCGTCCAAGGGGTTTGCCTTCTCACCTGATTCCGAGCAGCCCTGGCTGCAAGAACTTGAAGACGCTTTCCCATACGAAGAGACGCCGGATCAAATACGGGCCATTGAAGAGGTCAAGGCCGATATGGAACGGCCGCGCCCGATGGATCGCCTGGTCTGTGGCGATGTGGGCTACGGCAAAACAGAGGTGGCACTGCGTGCTGCCTTCAAGGCTGTGCTTGATCAAAAGCAGGTGGCGATACTCGTGCCTACAACGATCCTGGCCCTGCAACACTTCAATACGTTCAAAGAGCGATTGGAGGCTTTTCCTGTGCGTGTAGAGTTGCTGAGCCGCTTTCGTTCGGAGAAAGAGCAGAAGCAGGTATTGGAGGACCTGGCGCTAGGGAAGGTGGACATTATTATTGGTACCCATCGCGTGTTGCAGAAGGATGTGGTCTTTCTCGATCTTGGATTGCTTGTTGTCGACGAAGAGCAGCGCTTCGGGGTGGCACACAAGGAACGGTTAAAGCAGTTGCGCCATGAAATTGATGTGCTGACGATGACGGCAACGCCTATTCCACGCACATTACATATGTCTCTGGTCAACTTACGCGACATGAGCGTGATAGAGACGCCGCCGCAGGAGCGGTTGCCTATTCGTACGACCATTCGAGAGTACGATGAAGGCCTGATTCGCGAAGCGATTCTCCGAGAGATTGACCGGGGAGGACAGGTATTCTTTGTCCACAACCGGGTACAAGGGATCCAGGTGATTGCGCAAAAGCTGCAGCGACTGGTGCCGGAGGCGCGTTTCGTGGTTGGGCATGGGCAGATGGCCGAGGATCAATTGGAACGGGTAATGATGGATTTTTCAAGCGGCGAATACGATGTGCTGATTTCCACAACTATCATTGAGAACGGCCTGGACATTCCCAACGCCAATACGATCATTGTGAATAACGCGGCTTACTTTGGCCTGGCGCAACTCTATCAATTGCGAGGCCGTGTTGGCCGGGCAACACAGCAGGCCTATTCATACTTTCTCTACAATAAGGATGCGAAACTGACGCAAATTCAAGAGAAGCGGTTGCGCGCCATTTTCGAGGCCACTGAACTGGGAGCCGGCTTCCGGATCGCGATGAAAGATCTCGAGATCCGGGGAGCGGGAAACCTGCTAGGCGCGGAACAATCGGGTTTCATGAACTCTGTTGGTTTCGATCTCTATTGTAAGTTGCTGGCGGAGGCGGTGCAGGAGGTGCAGGGGAAACAGGTCGAAACGGCTCCAGCAGGTGCGTCGGTTGACCTTCCGCTTGACTCCTATCTACCAGATGAATACATAGGGGATCGCACGCTCAAGGTGAATTTCTACCAACGTTTAGCTAATCTGAGCCGTCCAGAGCAGGTGGATGCAATGAGCGCAGAATTGAATGACAGGTTCGGGGCGCCACCCCCGCCAGTACAAAACCTGCTGGCAATGGTGCGACTTAAAGTGGAGGCAGCAGCTTTAGGGTTCGAGGCTATTGCTTTGAAGGACAACGAAGTGATATTGACAGTGAGGCGTACGATAGTGCCCAACCGTATTGCTCTCTATCGTCGTTTCCGTAACGAGGCTCGAGTCCAACAGGGTGTCATCCGTATTCCGCGCAGGCTCTTCGGGACGAACTGGTTCGAGCAATTGAGAGAACTATTACCAGCGATAACGATGGCTGCCTAAGCGGTTCCTAAAAAAACAGTCAGATAGAGACCAGGCCTTGCTCGCGTAGTTCGCTAAGTAGTCGTTCAATCTCTTGCATGCTTTTCCTTGTACAGCGGGAGAGGTCAGAGATTGTCCTACGCCCATCGACGAGCAAATATATCGAGCGCTGAGGGCGAGTCAGTGGTAAGGATAACACATCGCGTTCTTTTCCTATCTTTTGAGGTACAAGCCACTCCAGTCCAGGGGTGCCGATTACACCGCTGTGCTCGCCCAATAGTGAGGATTTTTCAGGTTCATCCACATTCCTCGGTACCCCTCTATTGTTCATTTGCGGAGGTATAGGGCCTGTTGTTGGCAGGCTTCTATTTGCGTTTCCCTGTGGCAGGGCTGTAGGAAAAGAAGCAGTTGGAATATTGGGAGCCAGAGTGTCGCCAGGATTTGGGGGAATCCCGGAAGAAATGGTGGCGGGCGCGCGCTGATCTTCGACGATGAATGTGAAAAATACCTGGTGCCAATTCAACATCCATATAAGAGCTTCCTGGCCTGACATATTCCCAGTACGAGCGTAGGTAGGCTGTCCGCCCTGAAAGTAAATTTCTCCTTCTTCAAAACGGCCACCTTGAAAACGCTCTATACTTAATGATCCGCTTTGTCTCCTGATGCGAACCAGTTCTAACACATCACTCAAGCTTTCCGCTGCATTATCTCTGCCCTTTGTCATGGCGTGCAGTCTCCTCATTAATGCTGTCTTGAGTACAATTTTTATTCAGAAAAACATATGCTATTTCAGGTTATAAATATCTGTACTGCAATATGTACGTCTTACCCATAAATCCATGGGGCCTCATATACCTGTTATACCATAGGTATGGACGCTTGAGGAAGAAGGAAGTATCTCAATTAGAGGTGTTTTTCGTAATCTTAATGAAATTTTGATGAGAGGTAGAGTATCGAGAGCCAGCGAGAGGAGCCTCTCCCAGGGCGAGCCGGTGCCGCCTCTGCTCGCTGGCTCTCGATACTTTCAACGACGTTCGAAAAAGCTTGACAACAAGTGACAAGAGTAGTACACTGGCAGCATTAAGAACCTTTGTTCTCATAAGGAGCACCACCAGATGGGACAGGCGACCCGCACGACGAAACTGCTCCTTGACCTGAGCGAACGCAGGCAAGGGGGAGCCAATAGTGAGAAACGAGCGGCCCTGCATGCCACTGAAGAGGTGCTCAATCGGGCTCGCGCCTTCTACATCGACTTTTTCCTGGCGCATGCTCAAAAGCTTGCCGAGCGCGTCCCCTACTACTCGGAGAAGCACCTCGAGATGCGTGAGCGCCCCATCTCCGCTAATGAACTGCTCACCTGGGCCGAGGCCTGCACGGTCGAAACCAGCGAGCATCCAGAGCCCTGGGAAGGCTGGAACTTCACCGAGCGCTTTCCCGCTATGCCCTTCATCTACCGCCGCAGCGCGATCAAAGATGCCATTGGCAAGGTGCGGTCCTACCTCTCGAATGTGGCAAACTGGAGGCAGTCGGGCAAGAAGAAGGGCCGACCAGGACTGCCGGGGGCCAGGGATCATCCCACGCTCTACCAGGGGGCCTGCTCCCTGGAATTGGAAAGCAGCGACCTGCACGACCGTTTTGTGCAGATCAAGGTCTACGAAGGGCAGAGATGGCGCTGGGTTAATTACCCCGTGAAGTGCAGCCGCTACTTCCGGCAGCGCCTGGGCGAAGAGACGTGGGAGCACAAAAGTCCCATCCTGCTCCTGCGGGCGCACTCGGCTGAATTACACTTCCCGCAGACCAAAGAAATTGCCGCCAGGAAGGTCAGGGAAAGCAAGCTCGATCCCGATCTGGTGACGGTCGCCGTCGACTTGAATGTCAAACATCTGGCCGTGATCACCGTCAGACAGCATGGCACGATCATCGACACCCTCTTCGTCACGGACCATGGCCTTGATCAGCAGCGCTATCATCATCTCAAGCGCATCGCGAAAAAGCAGTGGCAATCGGGCAAGCCGGTGAAGGGCGAGCACAGTTCGAAGCACCTCTGGCAGCATGTGCGCCGCATGAATGAGGATGCCGCCCACAAGGTCGCGCGCATCATTGCCAGCGTGTGCGCTAAATATCCCGGCTGTGTCCTGCTCTTTGAGCGCTTGCGTAAGATCAAAGCCAAAGGGGGCAGCAAGTCGCGGCGCATGAACCGCAAGCGGGCGAACCAGCTGCGCGGCAAGATCAATCAGAAAGCGCGTGAGAAAGCCTTTGTCGAGGGAGTTGTGACGGTCGAAGTCAACCCGCACGGCACCAGCCAATATTGCTCGCGATGCGGCCGCAAGGGGGAGAGGTTCTCCCTCCGTGAGGGCAAGCGCATCAAAGAGCGCTGGGGCAAGCTGTTCTGGTGCCCACATTGTCGCTATGAGGCCCACGCCGATTGGAATGGCAGTGTGAATGTGCATCACAGCTTTTTCAACGAGTTTCACTGGCAGCCTCGCCGCAAAGAGCGCGTGAGGAAGCCAGCATCGCCCTGTCCGGCTACAGGTCGGACGGGAGAAGCCTGTCAGAGGGACACCCCGCCAAAGACTGGCAGGCCAGGCCGGTCGCATCGCGACAAGGAATGTGGTACGGCTATCGTTGGTCCAAAGGGAGTGCGTTCCAGCCCGAATGCTCTCGCGGACATGACCTGATCCGATAGCTTCCTAGAATTCGGCAGGGACGCTGGGAAAGCTGGACTGGATCAGGGCGGCGAGAACGCTGTGCCCAGGTTTGTCAAAGAATCTGGGCTTCAGTTGATACCACGGGTGTGCATGAGGTGGAACATCAAGGCTTGTTTGTAGTCAAAGATGCTGGCCTTACCATTTTTGATTACCTGGTTGGAGAGGTTGAGCAGCGTGGAGACAACCTGGAGACTGGTCTCGTTGCGATTATCTTGCTGGCGAAGTATCTCAAGCAGATGTGATGGAGTTTGATTAGCAACTTCCAGGCCTGAACGTATCGCCTCGATACGCAGCCAGACAATCAGTTGATAGCGCAGTTGCTCAAAAATAGCCACGTCTTCTTCGCCCACAAGGTTAGTAGCACTCTCACGCTGGGCGGGGGTGGTGGGTATAGGGTGTGGAAGTTCACGCGATTGAACCTGTGAAGAGGCAGAAGGAGCTGGCGACTGTACAATATCGCGCTTAGCAGGCGTTGGTGCTGCAACTGTGCCTGGCGACTTTACAGGAACTGCTGCTGAAGCCACTGAGAGAATCGATGGTTCAACCGGTGAAAGCGCTGGTTCTGCTTTAGGCGGAGAGACAGGTGAAGCGGCATGCCACGAAGAATTGAAAGGGGTAGTACTTTTTGGCTCTAGTGCAGGCGTTGCGCGTATGCTGGTCTGATTTGAAAGCCTGCTGACAGTTACGGTCGGAATGTTAGAGACAGTTGCTACCTGATGATCATTGACGTGGGCAGCATTGCCATTTACCGCCTGAACACGAATGGCATGGCGAGCAGTTGCTGCCGCAGGACGCGCTTCGGCCTGTGGAGCAGGCGCAGCTTTAATTTCTCCACGGACCTCTTGCAATTGCTGTTGTAACAACATGGTCGATGAGGAAATTTGCTCCCAGGTTGGTTCGGGTCGTCCCGATGTAGCGATTGTAGACCAGGAAATGACAGGGCGTGGGCTACCAAAGGGAGGTTTATTCTGGTGCTGGCCCATCAAATGGGCACGCAAGCCCTGGACGACCGATAGGGCAGACGTATTAATCAACATGCGAATATCAGACAGGCGCTTACGTCCCTGTTCGCCAAAGAAGCTGCGGTTTCGCTGCACAAAGTGGATGAAGAGACGTTCGATGTAATGCTGAAAATCGGCCGACATGAGGTCGACGCGACTCCAGGCGGTAAAATCAAATGAACTCAGGTACAGCCAGACCTCCTGGCGTTTTGAGCGATCAACCGGACGAGAGCGCAGCGATTCGGTGCGATAATCAAAAAATCGCGGATAGCAAAAATGAGCGATCAGCGTCTCCGCCAATTCAGCCTTCAAGCGTGCAATTTCAGCTGGCGGAAGTTGACCTATTAAAACGCCCATTACCACAACCCCTTTCATTTTACGAGCGCTCAATTGGCGCGCCGGGATAGTAGGGAACTATTTCCATGAGTTTTGCGGCGCGGGTACCCCTCGGCTTGAGCCAGGGGAGGAAGCACCGCCCTCCTGTTCGGTGAACTGCATCGTGGCCGCTATCCAGCCATGTGTACAGCGCGCAATACGCCGCAATTTGCTTGGGACCACCTCTAGGATGGTTTTGCCGGTGATAAGATCTTTGAGCACAAAACTGCCTTTGAGTCGTCTTCCTCCGATGTATCCCACCTGCCCTTTGGCTGCAACTTGTTCATGGAGCTTCCAACCCTTGACCTTGCGCGGTGCCCAAACTTTATGCTCACTGTGTTTGCCATTAAACAACTGATAATTGCCACGAGGAACACAGCGCAACTGATGGGCGACTGCACACGGTTCGACCACTTCGCCCATGACACAGGCAATGGCCACTGCATCGTTGGTATGAGACTTGGGAAGGCCAAGCACCTGGATACGCTTGTACTTCGTCTCGTAGCCATAGGTCACGTCAACCTGATCTGTTCCAAAGATCGCCTGAAGGCGCTGGACCACGGCGGTTTTGAGAGTTGATACGTGAGCAGCATCTTTCAACGGGACGCGAGCCTGAGCCTGGATCTTGGGATAACCAAACTCAGCGGCCGTTAGCTTCTCCTTGCGCACATTGCAGGGTTTACAGGCCAGTGTGAGATTGCTCACCCGATTACTTCCACCTCTGGACCTGGGGACAATATGTTCGACCTCCAAAGGGACTTCTTTAGCGCCACAATAAGCACAGTGACGCTGCCACTTCTCCAGGAGATACTCACGCAGGAGATAGCCTTGCAGTTCGCCTTGCTGATATTCCAGACCGGAGATTTCCGGGCGTTGCATCTTTTGGGTGTCGAAACTTCCAACTTCCACGTTGACCTGGCACACCGGCAGGACCCTCGCCACGAAATGCACGGCCTTGACCGTAGCTTCTGCCTTAGAACGGAGCGATGGCGGCAACCAGCCAGCGGGCTTCCGGCGATTGGCAAAGCGGGCAGCGCGATACCGGGTATTTCGGGAACGGCGGGTGCGGCGGTATTGGCGTCGTTGTGTCAACTTGTCCGTGATATCGGTACGCAGGTGGACCTCGGCCTGATAGACCACAGCACCGTTCGTGGTCGCAGCCATCCCTACGGTCTTTGACCCCGTATCGACTCCTACCGTGACTGGCTGCCTATACTCGGTGGTCTCAAACCTCAATTGGATCGTGAATGGCTCACGACTGACCACTTTAGCCAGCCCACATCTCAGCCAGTACCAGACTTTATTTCGCCGTCTGGTAGGCATTAAGGGCTTTCCTGATATCGCGAGTACGTAAATGATGGATTGCTCCATAACACTTCCTTTCGGACTTTTCTCTTCCCCTCGACAATGATGCTTCCCGGTACTTTCTGCTCATCACCGTGACTGACCTCATCACTTTTAAATCAGCAGTTGTAGAGTGGCGAGCTAGGGCAGTACCCGCCAGTACGAACGGAAACACTTAGAAGCATCGGAGTTCTCTCAGTGTGATCCTTGACGCAGAGAAGCTCGACAACGATCACTCAAGAACTAAGTCTGGTCAATCGGCTTGCAAGAGACTGACTCTTACAAGCCTCCCCATTAAATGGGGAGGCCATTGACGGTTGCCACTTGTAAAGCCTTGTTGCCGTAACTGGTAATCACAGGTGATAGAGCATGGCCTTATTTGCAGTGGGAACCAATTTTGTGTATCTATGACCTCAGGTCTTTTACTGTATGGATCAGTTGCTAGATTGTGGGTTATTATATCATAGACAAAATTGATAAACGGTACCTTTATTACTTGTGTTGACATGGGATTGAGGGTGCCTCTATACTACACTACGTTGCTAAGTGCTGTTGGTTTATTTGGGGAGGGAAGGCGGGGGTACTCTTTTAGAGGTATGTATAATGTTTGAACTCCATAATGCTCACGCGGAAACTGAAAAGGCTGAGGATAGGAATGGATCGTCTACAACAGGTAGCAGGCGCGGATGGGGATTTGCATTAGATATATGTATGGTTGTGTTGATGGGGGGGATTTTGTTCTGGGGGGCCACATCGCAATTTCCAAATCAATTTAATGATGCGACGAGATACCAGTGCTATGCTGTAGCTTTCTGGCATGGGACACCCGGGCTGACCACGCTGCCACAGAAGCAATGTGCCTTCTTGAGCGCAACAACATCTTCTACGCTGGCGACGAAGTTGAAAGGACGAGGCTTTCCAGGTATCCTGGTGAGGCTGGTTGAATCGCAATCGACGACACAGCCACTGCACGCACTACCTCCGGAGTATCCACTGCTGACCCTGGTACCTTTTTCCCTGGCACTGGTAGTGCCTCAACAATTATACCAGGTAGCTTATGCTATCTGGATGGCACTGGCAGCAGCCGGCATTTACTTTATGCTGCTGCGATACAGGTCGAGAACGGCGGCTATAGCATTTGCTGTTTATTTGATGATTGGAAGCTGGGCGACTGCTGAAACGCGCTTCGATTTACTGACGGCCGGGTTGACACTGGGAGCGGTGATGCTGGCTGCCAGGGCGAGATGGAAATGGGCATTCGCGCTGCTGGCACTGGGAACTCTGCTGAAATTTTATCCAGTGGTGTTGATACCACCCTTATTGATAGCACAACACCTGCAAACAAAGAGCAGGTGGAGTTCGTGGAGGCAGTGGAGCGGAGTGGGGGTATTTTTTGCTGTCTGCGCAGGAGTTACGGCATTCTCGCTGCTGCTGAATGTGGCGGATACGGTGAGCCCATTCCGCTATTTTTTCAGCCGACCCATTGAGGTAGAATCTTTTCCTGCGACGCTGGTCTGGTTGGGAAGTTTCGTGGGCTATCCACTCCACTATGTTTTCACGTTCCAGTCACTCAATGTAATCAGCGCTTTATCCTCGAAAATCAGTTTATTAAGCACCGTGCTTTTAGTAGCAGGGCTACTCTATACGTTCTGGCTGCAATGGCAGCGCAAAATAGATATCTTCATGTCGAGCCTTTTGACGATTCTGGTTTTGATCACGGTAGGAAAGGTTTTCAGCCCTCAGTACTTAATCTGGGTTGCACCATTTGTAGCGTATGTGGGCAGGTGTCACTGGAAATGGCTGCTGAGCTGGGGGATCGTGGCGACGCTTACAACGATCATCTTCCCTTTTATCTTTGTGGACCTTCCACACATTATCAACTATTACCCCGTCGTGTTTGCGCGCGATTTGTTGATGGTGGCTATTGTGCTTGTGCTGCTTTATTATGGATCGCGGAATAAGGCAATGGTGGGAGAGGAAGGAAAGAGCGCAAATCACGGGGTGGTGGAGGGCCGCGCTTGATCAGAACTGACAGCGGCTTCAAGTGCGTTCGTTTGCGCATGAGATTGCTCTTGTTCGATGGCATGCACCTGGCCACTCCCGCTGAGATAGGCTACCCCGACACATAGTAGTTCTGCTGCTGTTGAGACGACACGCGAAAGCAGGGCAATAATCGCGACCAGATCGACAGGGATGGCAGGTAAAGCAAGCTTAAAGAGGACACCAATCGCTAATTCACGGAAGCCAATGCCCCCTGGTGTGATGAAGGTGACGAAACCAAAGTCCCAGGCAATGGCATAGATGCCGATGCAGATTGGCAATGCTGCCAGCGGCGTTTGTGGCCAGAGCGCGAGCACGAGCACAAAGAAGGCGCATCCCGCGACAAACCAGCTGACGAACCAGGCAAGAGTGACAAGCAAGATGTCTGAATAGCTGAGAGTTAAAACGACGGGGTCGCGCTTTATGAGGCGCAAGGCAGTATTGAGCAGCCCGTTAAGGATACGGGGATGCAGCACGATAAGAAGCGCCAGGAAAGAGACCATGCCAAGCACGATGATGAAGGAGCTTTGAAAGAGCGAACTTACCGTGCCCAAATTTCCCCAGAAGAGCAGGCTGACCGCGAAGATCAACGCTCCCGCCGCCAGTTTCGTAATCAGCTCAACGGTCATGCTGGCAAAGGCGATGGGGCGCGGAACGCCGTACTTTCCCACCCAGAGGATACGTGTCAGGACATGCCAGACATTACCAGGGATATAGCGCACAAATTCGGAGGCCAGGTAGATACGCAGACAGACGCGTAAGGGAAGCGCATGGCCCAGGCGTCGCAGGACCGCTTGCCAGATCAGCCCATACGACATTTCCTGGAGGATGAAGCCCAAAAATGACAATGCCAGTAGCCAGTAATTCCATTGATGGAAGCTGGCGACAAGCTGCTGCCAATTCCCCCAGCCGCGTATCTTATACAGAAAGAAGGCGATAATCACTATGGGCAAGCCAATCTGTAATACACGCCTGCCGATTTTCTTCAATGCAGGATTGCGCATTAATCTAGTTCCTGCCTGATACTATACTCTTCCCCCGGCTGGAAGGCGTAATGGCGAATCATCTCGCTTTGTAAACCAGTCAAGACGAACTGGACGCCGAAGATCATCAATAGGATCCCGACGAAGAGCAGCGGCTGGTTATGAATCTGCTGGCCATAAAAGATGCGGCGACCGATGACAAAAATATCTACCAGGACGCCAAGGAAAAATGTCCAGAAACCGAGAGCGCCAAAGAAGCGCAGAGGGGTACGCAGAAACGATGTGAGGAAGAGGACATTGAGCAAATCGATCAGGCCACGAGCGAAACGACTGGCGCCAAACTTGGAGACGCCGTATTTACGCGGATGGTGGCGAACCTTAATCTCCGTGATGCGAAAGCCACGCCATTGGGCCATAACTGGCACAAAGCGATGAAATTCACCATAGAGTTTGAGGTGAGTATCCTCAATAACTTCGCGGCGATAGGCTTTGAAGCCGTTGTTGATGTCGTGAAGGTGAACGCCGGTGAGGGTGCTGACCATGCCGTTAAAGACGCGAGATGGAAATGTTTTTGAAGGGGGATCGAGGCGTGGAAATTTCCACCCGGAGACGAGATCGTAGCCTTCGTCAAGCTTGGCGAGGAAGTTGGGGATCTCCTCTGGATCATCCTGTAAATCACCATCCATGGTAAAAATGATTTCACCGTGGCAGCGCGCGAAACCAGCAACGAGCGCGGGAGTTTTACCGAAGTTGCGGCGGAAGCGTACGACACGCACGATGCCTGGATGCTCATCGTGTAATTTTTTCAGTTCCACGAAGGTGTTGTCGGTACTGCCATCGTCTACGAAGATGATTTCGTAGGTCTGACCAAGGGAATCGAGCTGTTTGGATAGTTTATCAAATAGGATGGCTATACTTTGCTCTTCATTCATTACAGGGACGACGATCGAGATTGCTACCTTTTGCTCTGGAAGTTCAGGTGCCGATATTTCCGGTTTGATAGTAAGGTTCGATGATACTTGTGTCTGTTGCATACCTGTTATTCTCCATGACCCGGCGGCATAGCCGCTTTAGTGGATTATCTTTGTTCTATCCGCTGCACCGCATCCGCTGTCTGTATTTGCCGCCAATTATAGCACATTGCCTTCTTTATATCGTAGAAGATGGTACCTTTTATTTTATATAGGACGGATGAAGAGCGAAAACGGACACGTATCAGGAGAAAATAGTGAAGAGGTCTGGCCGATCGGAGGTAAGTGAGTCGACGCCGGTAGCAGCCAGGCGGCGAAGTTGGTCCCTGGCGTTGACAGTCCAGAGGCCGAGCTTGAAGCCGTGCCGGTGGGCTGCGGCTGGCATAAGTGGCGTGAAGAGGTTTCTATCCATATTGATCCAGTTGCAGCCGAGGGCGGTTACCTGGTCGATTAAGATAGCAAGTGCCTGTGCACGTTCGGGATTCCAGACGTCTCTTGAGACGAGGGCGCCCGTGAGGAGGGTGGGTTCGATGGATTTGACGAGGGGAAGGACGGTCCAATCAAAGGAGATGATGAGTACCTGGTCAAGCATGGCAGCGGTGCGCACTTCCTCGATGACCGTTTCTGCGATGTGGGGGTAGCTACCATATGTGCTATCACGCCTGCTGGGCTTGATTTCGATATAGACCTGAACATGGCCCCTGGCGAGGTCGAGGACTTCACGCAGGGTGGGTATCTGCTGTGGTTCGGGCCATCCACCTGGGAAGTGGGCGGCGGCATTGAGGCTGCGCAGGTAGGCGAAATCGAGGTCGAGGATGTTGCCATGCCCGTTGGTGAGCTTGTCGACGGTGCAGTCGTGAAAAACGATGGCATGGCCATCGCGGCTCATATGAACGTCTAGTTCTATGGCGTCAACCGGCAGGGTAAGGGCGTTGCGAAATGCTGCCAGTGTGTTTTGAGGGACAAGATGGGAGCCGCCACGATGGGCAACTCGTTGCGGGTGGTTTGTCATTTTGTTATTCCTCTTTTTTGTACGGGATTGCGGTTGTTTACCGCACGAATCATATCACGTTGAGAGGCATAGTGGGCAGGCAGGGTGATGAAGAGGCGGTTTTGTTGTATAGTATGGAAACATGTTCAGCACATTGAACAGAATGATGAGAAAGGATATTTGCGAGATGGCACTGAAGGTAGGTATGAAGGGGGAGGCCAGTACGCTGGTTGTACATGAAAATACGGCGGCGTCTGTTGGAGCCGGTGGGGTCGAGGTTTTTGGGACGCCGATGATGATTGCTTTAATGGAGAATGCGTGCTGGGGTGCGGTTTCGAGAGAGCTGGACGAGGGGTATGTGACGGTGGGGACGCATGTGAATGTGAGCCACCTGGCGGCTACGCCACTGGGACAGCAGGTGCGGGCGATAGCAGAGTTGATGGAGATCGATGGTCGCCGCCTGGTATTCAAGGTTGAGGCGTATGATGAGAAGAGGAAGATTGGGGAGGGGCAGCACGAGCGGGTTGTGGTTAACCTGGAGCGGTTTTTGAAGAGGCTTGGGGAGTGATTTCATTGGGGACTTTTATCGATTGCAAATGGCAGTAAAGGGGGGTATAAAAGGCTTGTCAACTCAGATAAAAAGGTTGCTGTAGGGATAAGACTGTGATATAATGTGGGTACATCGAAGGGATGTTTTGGGGATGTCGGGTTTCGACAGACGAACAGATTGTTGAATTGCAGGCCGAGGTGTCGGTATGCACTCTCGTTAAACAACCGACAAAACAATAGATGCCAACCATAAGGCACCTGCTTACGCTCTCGCTGCTTAATAACCAGTAGGCGTCGTCCGCCCAGTTTTTTCTCGTGGGACTGGAACCGGGCGTCGAAAACACGAGGTGCTATGACGGTGACCGCCCTCTAACCGTCATTTAAGACCAGAGGACCAGCGCTGACGAATCTTGTCGATGGGAGGCTGAGGCGTAAAGAAAAAGCATCGACTAAGCCTGTAGTACATTCTTCGATAGGTTCTTTTGGACGGGGGGTTCAACTCCCCCCCATCTCCACCAACGAAAAGGCGCGAAGCTTTCTTATGAAAGAGCTTCGCGCCTTTTTTATGCAATTCTACTAACAAGCTCCACCGCACAAACTGAAGAGCTGAGAGCAAAACTGACAGTGTTGGCGAATTCGTTCGGACGCTTTAGGCTGCTGGCTTGCTTTGCTTCAAAGCGAGGGCAGCCAAACGAGAGACCTGCGTTGGACGCAACGACGGCGGAATTCGCCAGGAAACTAGCCGTCTCACATTGATCGCAGTGGCCGTGATCAGGTGCTGAAGGGTCGTTTTCGGTAAACCAAAGTAGCGCGCCTGCCGCAGATCACTGACACGCTCAGCCTGCGCGATGGTACTTTCGATGCCCGCCCGGACGGCATAGGCTTCTTTGAAGTCCGAGGGGCTCTGCCGCTGTCGTGCCGACTGTAACGCCAGATAGAGCGCCTGGGGACGAAACGTCAAGGAGTGGGCTCGTGCCTGAGTACACTGCTCACGGTACCGGCAGAGCAGACAATCAGCAGCCGCAAACTTGACGTAGATGACCTCTTGTCCAGAGCGATCTTTGGTCGACGTCCACGAACGACTCTGTTGTCCGCTCGGACACCTGACCATTTGACCCTGCCAATCGATCTCGAAGTGCGAGAGATCAAAGCCCTGAGCGGCTTTGGCTTGCCAACTGTTCTCCAGAGGGACAGGACCAAACAACTCCACGTCATGCTTGCTCTGGCTCGTTACGATGGTATCGGCATCCACATAGCCTCCATCCACCACATGCCTGCTGGGCAGGCAATCCTGTTGCTCTAAGGCGCAGTGAATCGGTTCGGCCATGCCCCAGTCCGGCGTGGTCGCTGCGGTCGTTTCGGTATGCACAATGAGGTGGGGTCTGTCGTCATCATAGGTCTCGCTCAGGTACACTTTGTAGCCAATCCAGCCTTGGTTGCGCTTGACGCCTAAGCGAGCATCCAGATCATAAGGGGAAGCAATGATCAAGGCGGGAGGGGGGATATTCTCGTTGCTGCGCCAGCGGCAACGTCCCTCTTCCACGAAAAACTGCTGGACCCACACGCGCCGTAAGGTTTCCACCGCTGGCAACTCAGCTAACCAAGCAGGTGCTGTCGGTTCATACACCGCGGTGAGCAGCCGATGGCCATCGGTTCCAATCGACTCGGCCAACTCGAGGCGTTCGGTCTGCGCTTTGGGGAAGCGATACTCATCGAAACGACGGCTATAGCGATCAAACCATCCCGCATCGATCTGAGCCAGCAGCCAGTCGGGAGCCACTTCTGCCAAGACATTGAGGGTATGTCGCAGCGTTTCCCCTACGCATTCGAGTCGATTCAGATCACGAATGGCCGCCAGCACATGCGTGGAGTCCGTGCGCTGGCGTCCTCGCGCTTTGAGCCAGCCGCGGCTCTTGCACAGCTCCAGGAGAGCTTGCAGCAGCAGCGCTTCGGCTCCTCCTGTCAGCAGACGAGTTCGAAACTCCGAGAGCAGCGAAAAATCAAAGCCAGGATCGGTCAATTCCAGGCTGAGCGCATATTTCCAATCGATGCGCTCTCGGACAGCCTCGACGGCCTGGCGATCGGAGAGTCCTTCCATATATTGCATCACGCTCACCAAGGCCAAACGCCAAGGCGCTTCTGCCGGTTGTCCGCGCTGCGGAAAAAGGGCGACAAACATCTGATCTTGGTAAATGCTTCCCAATTCATCGCGCATGCTCATGTAGACATTCCCCTTCGGGTTAGCTGCTCGAGCCACACGAGCGGTTTCTTCGGGAACCTGGCTAATTTCTTGAGGTCTCATCGACATCGTCAGTCTCCTTCTCGCTCTTGCTTCTTCTTGAATGCCTCAAGCGTAGCAAATCCTGACCCGCTTTGTCTAACTCTTCCTTTAGAGGAATTCGCCAACACTGTCAAAACTGAGAGCAAAACGTACAAATTCACCACTTTCTTCTTACGGATATTGCTGTAATCTTCAGTTCTCTACTTTATATCTTTGACAAAAGTTATAGAAGCACCAGACATATTGATGCTATACAAATTGTTGTGGAAAGGTGCATAACAGAAAAACTCGGAAGCCTGGTCTGGGTTTAACGCCTTCTCGCTGCACATCATTCCACAACAGAGCCTCATGCCTCTGCGGGGCACCACCATCCATGAAAATAGGGGTTCAATCCTATTTTTCAGAGGATTCGATATGGCATCGGAGAAAAGATTTTTTATGAAACTCTTTTCACCTCTAGAACGTGCTACTATACTAGCTCATTCATCACGAAGTATTGGGAACTTACTGACTTATATTCTGGAGAGGATGGAACCTCTTTATGCCACATAGAGGGCCAAAGAAGCAAAAATTTCCTCATCACCCACGTACCCGAAAGACCTCTGCTTTGAAATACGTGGGGCACGGGACGGATCAGGAAAGAGCAGCGCTCCTTGAACGTCTGCCTGATGCCTTTGTCAGTGTCGATCCGCACTGGCAGTTTACCTATATCAACCGCCAAGCCGAAGCGCTGGTAGGAAAAGGGCGGGAAGAACTGCTGGGGAGAAATGTGTGGGACATCTTTCCCATTCCTGCTGACTCCTTATTGTACCGAAACGCTCATAAGGCTATGGACATGCAAACCACCCTCGAGTTTACCCAGTTTCATCCCCTGCTCAACAAATGGTTTGCCCTACGCCTCTATCCCTTCCAGGATGGGCTCTATACCTTTTGTCAGGATATCACGGAACGCAAACACGCCGAAGAACTCCTTCAGGTTCCGGCCAAGACCTTCTGGGATGTCAACAAAAGTATGATTGTGACCGATCTCCAAGGAAAGATCATTTACTGGAACGAGGGAGCCAGCCGCTTATTCGGGTATACTGCCGAGGAAATGCTTAGCCAAACACCAGCACTCTTGTATCCCGAACTTGAGAAGGACCAACTGGCAATTGACTTAGAGCAAATAAGGAAAGGGAAAGACTATACGGGCCACTGGCAAGGGCGACGAAAAGATGGCACAACGGTCTGGGTTGATGTGAAAACCACGCTTCTGCGTGATACCAAGGGAAAAGCAATTGGCTACATTGGGATCGCACAAGATACGACTGAACCCTGGCAAGCAGAGGAGCAATTCCTCTATTATGCACGGATTGCCCAAAACGAGCTGGATGCAGTGATTGTGACGGATGCCAATTACAACATTCTCAGATGGAATGAGGTTGCAGAAAGGCTCTACGGGTGGAAACAAGAGGAAGTCCTTGGGAAATATGTCGGTGCTATCATCTCCACAGAATTTGTGGCGACCACAGCGAGTGAAGCAAGCGAGCTGTTACGGAGCCGAGGATATTGGAAAGGGGAAGTGACTCAGAAACGAAAAGATGGCACACGGCTTCCTCTTCTGGCATCGGTATCGATCATTAAAGATAGTTCAGAAAAGATCATAGGAGCCATTGCCGCCAATCGGGAGATACGTGAGCGTGAAGAGAGCACAGCCGTTGAAAGCGACAACCACCTCTTGTAAATGCTGTTGGAGACGCAAGGGATGAAGGAGCCTGCTTCTCTCTTTGGAAAATGCAGGCTTCTCCTCTCCTGAAACTCACTGTGGCCTACCTCTGTCGAGCATTTCATGGATACACGACTTTTCTGTTTCTTTAAACAATTCGGGAAGACGCACGTTGAGTCTTAGAGCCTTGGTCGGTTTGGCTGGAGTGGCTGTGTCGGTGTAGCAGCACTTGATCCGGTTGATGGCACGTCTGTACCCGCCTGCTGAGCCACATGCTTCAGATCACTCTGCACGGAACTGACGCTGCTTGCCGTCTGTTGCGCATAGTCTTGCACCGTGCTTCCCATCTCAGCGGCACGATTGGCCTGTTGTTGCACCTCTTGGACGCGCTGTCCCATGTGTTGCACCTGCTGCTTGAGTTCCACATTTTCCGGAGGAATGCCACGCACGTATCTGAAGCGCTCAGCCAGGAGACTGCGCATCTCTTGGCCCGTCCTTGGGGCGAAGAGCAGGCTCACACCCAATCCCACCAGCAACCCGTTCGTAAAACGACTCATCTTTCAACTCCTTTCTTGAAGTCAGTATCAAAGAGGCCTATCTAAATGCTGTGTATAAAAGGACGCAGAATTTTGTGGAACAGGCCGAAGAGGAGGAAGGTCGGAGGCCACTGGCCCACGAACATGCTCCAATCGCGCTTGCCCATCACAAACAGGCTGGCTGAGACGATGATCGATCCTAGAGCCGCCCAGTACCAGACCTGTTCAGGAACCCGGTCGGTCACGCGGAAGTATTGCTTCTGTGTGTCCTGAACGCTGCCTTTAGCAGCATCTACACTTGTTGCCATGAAATGGTATCCTTTCAACTTCTACTGATCTGTTTCTATCTCCTCTTGACAGTTTTTCGGGAGACTCTCAATTGAGACGTTGCCTCATCCCAGAGTGGGTAACATTTGGATGCCATCCCGAATCCTCTAAAAATAAGATTGACCCCTATTTTCAGAAGATTCGGGATGGCATCGACATATTATCCCAAATCTTTATCCTTATCATCAGACCCAAACACATCATCCCACTTATCTACAGCCTCCTTCTGCATTGATGAAAGCAAATGAGAATAGAGACCTAATGTTATGGCAACGTCACTATGCCCCAATAGTTCCTGAATAACCTTCATATTAACACCCATGCTCAGCAATATTGTCGCTGCACTATGTCTGAGATCATGAAAGTGCATATGAGGTGAGCCAGCTTTGGAGCTGCCCAGGGACCACCATACCAGAAACGCCAGCCGTTCATGGAAGTCTGCAATCACGAGCCTGCCACCGGGTTTGAGCACACGCACCGCTTCGGTAATGGCCTGCTTGCGTCCCTCGGGATCCTGGATATTGTGGATCGCCATGCTTGAAACAACCAGATCGAACAAGCCATGAGAGAATGGAAGATGCCGCATGTCTGCCGTGTGCAGTTCGACACGCTCGGCAACTGCTTCCCGTTCGGCATTGTGCTGCGTGACGGAGAGCGCGTTGCACGATTGCTCGTTCGTCTTCCACACATCAATTCCGATGGCCTTCCCCCTGGGAAGAAGGCTGGCCGCCATCAAGAGCACAGCGCCGCGACTACACCCCAGATCAAGGATCTGCTCATCTCCACGCAGTCCAAGCCGGAGCAGGATTTCTGCCCAGACCTGGAATTTGCCCCGGCGCGTGGTGTACACATAGCTTGTCGCGCTGAAGTGAAACATGACGGCACACACGAAGTAGATTACGCCGAGAACAGGGAGATCAAACACCCAGAGCTCAAGATTGAACAAAAAAGGCCCCAAAAGGGGCTGGTAGAGTTTACCATAACATATAACGAGGTCAGACAAGCAAAGCTCCTCTATCTAAAGAGGAGCTCATCTGCCGTTGGGGAAGAAAATGAGGTACTAGCAGTATTGCCATCCTCAAGGATATCCGTGTCAGCAGAGGGGACAAGGAAGAAGTACGCGTTTCGGCATTCTTCTATCACCATCGGATCAACATATCCCTCATCAAAAGCCCGCTCGATAAGCGGGCTGTCTCCCGCTTCCAATTTCACGTATGCCAGAACGAGAAATCCATGCACCTCGGACACGTTCTCCTCAAACCGTTCCAGTCGCTCTTGGAGAAGAGCAAGACACTCACTCTTGACATCAGGCCATCGCTTGCCTATCTTTTCAATGCTTGTAATCGCGCTAATCTGTGAAGAAACAGCATGAGAGAGGTCCGCCACATATTCTGTCAGTGCAGGAAGTGCTGCTGGCCCAATTTTGGCAAAAACATCGGGGAGTTCGTCATGTACCCAATCATCATTTTCCAGCCTTTCTAATAGCCCGAGCAGTGGCTCAATTGCTTCCACGGCGCGCAGTTGCCCAAGTGCACGCCAGGCATGCATCGGAGCCCAGACCTCTGTATTCTGCTCATTAGCTTCGTTTAATTCCTCATCCGTAGCCATCCGTATCAAATCAGGAATATGTTCTGGCCCAATCCCCAACTTCCGATAATCAGGCCACTTATCCGGCGTTATCCAGCCATTCATACCACACGTAAGCAACTTACCCACCGGTTGTTGATAGCTCGCTTTATTGTCTACACCCATAATAAACTCCTCAATATACTGAGATCTGCTGCTAGAGCGTTACCAGCTGATTTTCCCTCAACTCTTCGCTCCCCTTTGGGCTCCATTCCCTGCTACCAGATATATGGAATGATATAATTGCAGTATAATGGTCATTTTTGAGCAAAGCATCGGGGAGTTCACCTATTTTTCAGGACTTTTCTCCCCAGCTGCACAGTGGAGAGAGGGTATGGTCAACTATAAGCGAACAGAAGGGGATCCTGCAGCGCTTCTGTGCGCGTTGTCTTTCGCAACTGGTCTAGGGTTCGGTGGCCATATGGAACATGGTCTGGGAAGCGCCTACCTCGGTCTGCAGATCGCCGATGCACTCACGCTTGACAATGAAGAACGCGAGGCCATTTTCTATGGAGCGCTCCTCAAGGATGTGGCATGTACCGCTTGTTCAGCTGGGATTGCCGCCTTCTTCCCCGATGATGAACAGGTGTTTTTGTCGGATGTCATCCTCATAGATCCGTCCCAATTCGGTGATATGATCGGATGGTTATCCAGATACTTCCGGTTCGACGCGCGCTTTCCCAGTCGAATCGCCAAACTCCTGTCCTTTCTGGTACAGTGTGGACCAATTGCCAAGGAAACGATGCGAAGCCACTGTGAAGTGGCGGAACTGTTTGCGAGGCAACTGGGTTTTCCCGACTATGTTCAACGGACACTTCGGTTTCAGTGGGAACGGTGGGATGGCAAGGGGATGGCCTATGGGCTCAAGGGACCGACCATACCCAGAACGGCTCGCATCCTGCACCTTGTGCAGGTGCTTGATCTAACCTACCGGTTTGGTGGTCCAGAGGCGACAAGTATCCTCGCCCAGGAAAAACGTGGGACCCGTTTCGATCCGGAGGGAGTGGATGCGTTTCTGACATTGACGCAACAGACCGATTTCTGGAAGACCTTTGAGGAGCAGTCAACGCAGGAAGCCTTGCTGGCAAGACGACCATCGACTGTGGCAGATTGCGCCCGGGAGGATCTGACCGAGCGAGTGTGTGAAGCGCTGGCCGACTTTATTGATCTCAAAACCCGCGAGACCTGGCATCACTCGCGAATGGTCGCTGAGGTTGCAAGAAGGATAGGAAACTGTCTGGGATTGGAGGCGGGCGAACTGGCCAGGCTGCGGTGCGCTGCGCTCGTCCATGATGTTGGCAAAGTGGCTGTCCCTGCTGCTATTGTGGCAAAGGGATGGCATCTATCAAGTAGTGAATGGGAAACATACCGTCTCCATCCCTATTACACCCAGCGCATCCTGGAGCGGGTCGATACTTTACAAGAGCTGGCGCAAGCCGCAGCAGCTCATCATGAATGGATGAATGGTCAGGGGTATCACCGGCAGCTTTGTGGGGAGCAGATTCCCTTTCATGGCCGTATCCTGGCCGTGGCCAACACGTATGCCAGGCTTGTACAGCAGCAAGGGGATCAGAAGGACCCAGCAGAGGTGTTGCGCAAGATGCACTCTCTGGTTGACATACAATTCGATCGCGTGTGTTACGAAGCCCTGGTCACATCAGTAATGGGTGTGGGCAACCTGGGGAACGTCCCTCTCAAGCCTCAGAAGGCGGGCAACCTGACTGAGCGGGAGGTCGAGGTGTTGTGCCTGTTGGCCCAGGGACAGAACACTCCTCAGATCGCACGAACGCTGGTTATTAGCCGGAAAACGGTCGAGCACCATGTAGCACATATTTACGACAAAATTGGGGTCTCGTGCCGAACGGCTGCCGTAGTCTATGCTGTTCAGCAGGGACTGGTTTAAATGTGGACATGGCGTTAGCTACTTCGGCAGTAGTCGAGCTAAGCCTCGCTCGTCGTCGAGGTGATCCACCCGCCCAATTGGAAAAAGGGCAACAAGCGCTGCCAACTACCGTGGTGATAATTCTCGCCAAAATACTGTCTACAATTTACACTATGCAAACCATGCGTGGCGAGGTTTCTTAGAGCGCCCAAGGATATGTTTCGGGGACCTCGGTTTCCCCTGCCTCCCATTGTGTTGTAGGATCTAAAGGTTCAACGGCCCGTGTTTCATCGAAGTGCAATACTGCGTCGAACTGCTCAGGCAAGCGAGCATGAAAGTAGTGGCTGGTGCGTTCGGTCTGGGGCAGGTAGATCACGCCTATGGCTCTTTCGAGTCGAGGACCACGTAAAGCTTTCGCTGCCTTGCCGACGTTACGTAACGGTAAGAGGAAATTTGACAGCCCGGTCAGGTGAGAGAGCGCTTCATAACTGCCTGGGAGCGCGGGACGGACGCGCTTGCGTTCCATGGGAGCTCCCCAATCCGATGCGGCTGTGACGGTACCAGTGTAAGTGCTATAACCAACCAGCACAGCTTCGCGGTCATGACGTTCGCGTACAAGTTGACCGACGTTGAGTTCACCCTCGCTCCCCATAGACGTTGCGCGTGCATCACCCACATGCGAATTGTGCGCCCACACAACTACTTTCGTGTCTCCACCTTCTCTACCCAGGTGGGCAACCAAAGCCTCAAGTGTCTCGGCCATATGGCGATCACGCAGGTTCCAGGACGAAACGCGCCCACTAAACATGGTGCGGTAGTATTCCTCGGCATCCTTTGCAAGCCGTGCATTCTGCTCAGCGTAGAAAAATTCGTCCTCAGCGACCCGGCCATCGCGTTTGGCAAAATCAGTTGTATGCTGCTGCAGTTCGATGAGCTGGGCGACGACCTCATCTTCGCATGACTTTGAGAGGTTAAAACCCGCTGCATATCCATACGCCTGGGCATCTTCACCATAGTGCCCAAAGCACGAGTAGCGATAGCGTGCTCGTTTCGCGGCTTCTGGGTCCACCTTCTCGAGATAGCTAATCACCGCCTCAATAGATGCATGCAGGCTATACAGATCTAACCCATAAAAGCCTGTCTTCCTGGTATCTGGAGGAAGGCTGGTATTATGTGTACGTAACCATTCAATGAAATCGAGGACATCCGTATTGCGCCACATCCATATGGGAAAGCGCTTGAAACCTGCGAGCGCATCTCTGGATGTAGCGTCGTCATTGATGCCCCGAACATAGCGGTTGACGCGGTAAGCATCTGGCCAGTCCGCCTCGACAGCTACGGCAACGAAGCCTTTCTCTGTGATGAGCCGCTTCGTGATTTCTGCACGCGCCCAGTAGAACTCATGAGTGCCATGTGTTGCCTCACCAAGCAGGACGAAGCGGGCGTCCCCGATCAGTTGCATCAAGGGATCGTAGTCTGGAGTCGCTCCTGTGAGCGGATGCGCAGTCTCGCGAACAGTATCGATGAGTACAGTACGTGTTGTATCTGACATTGCACATATCCTCCTCATTATTTCTCGGCACAGCGCAGATCACCCTTATTGTTTGCGTGTAGCAACAGGTTTTTCTTGCTCAGCTTGAGAGAGCAGGCCGCGTACTTCTTCGTCCGATATTTGCGAGAAGTCCTCGTACCAGTAGCCAACTCCGTAGAAAGGCTCTGGTGTTTGAGCGCATACGACCTCGTCTACCTCTGTGCTAAATTCCTCGCAGGCCGAAGGAGCTGCTACCGGCACTGCAACGACAAGACGAGCGGGATGCTGTTGTCGCAATGCTTCTGCGGCAGCACGCATGGTTGAACCAGTCGCAAGACCGTCATCGACGAGAATAACGATGCAACCGTTCACGTCGGGCGGGGGACGATCATCGCGGTAGAGGCGTTCGCGCCGTTCAAGTTCCCGCTGCTCTTTTGCCGCAACAGCATCGATCACTTCCTTAGGGATATGCAGCATATGCACGACCTCTTCGTCGATCACACCTATCCCTCCCGTGGCAATAGCGCCCATCGCCAATTCCTCGTGACCAGGGACGCCAAGTTTGCGCACTACAAAGACATCGAGGGGGGCCTGAAGTGCCTTTGCCACTTCATAACCAACTGGCACACCTCCACGAGGGAGTGCCAGCACCAGCACATCCTGGCGATGAGCATATGCTGTGAGTTTCGTGGCTAGCTCACGCCCAGCTTCATATCGATCTCGATAGATTTTTATCATGATGTTTCTCTCAACCTGGTTTGTTTGCGACGAATTTCCGCATGTGCGGTTCACTCTGTGAAAGCGCTCATGCCGCGAGATAGCGTGTAAACCACTGGCTTGCCAACTGCGCAACCTTCTCCAAGGTGCCAGGTTCTTCAAAAAGGTGTGATGCTCCAGGAATGATCTCGAGCTGCTTTTCGCAACGCAGCAACGAGAACGCCCGACGGTTCAATTCAATGACCTGCGTATCTTTTGAGCCAACGAGCAAGAGTGTAGGGGCCTGAACTGCAGGAAGGGATGAACTGGCAAGATCAGGCCGACCACCGCGTGAAACCACTGCACCAACGGCCACAGGGCGCTCGGCAGCAGCAACCAGAGCGGCTGCCGCGCCCGTGCTCGCGCCGAAGTACCCGATGCTGAGATTGGCCGTAGTTGGGTTGACAGTGAGCCAGTCCGTAGCACCAACAACACGCCGACTGAGTAGATCAATATCAAAGCGGAAGCGACCGGTATAGCGATCCTGCTCTTCTTCTTGCATGGTGAGCAAGTCGATGAGCAGAGTCGCAAAGCCAGTTTCGTGCAATACCTGGGCAACAAATTGATTGCGAGGACTGTGACGACTGCTTCCGCTGCCATGTGCAAACAGCACCACGCCGCGAGGATTCTCCGGTAGACTCAAATTGCCTTCAAGCGTGATATTGTTTTCGACCGGTATTTGATATGTTGCCTGGTTCCATCCTGGTGTTCTATCCATACATGCTCCGGTGAGGGTACCCCCTCCTTTGCAGATATTATGACCAGCTTAACTTCTCCTACCTTGTACAAGTTACGCTTGTATTCTAGCGCAGAGTTTCAATGCAACTGTAAATGTGATAATGCGGTAGTTCTGGCGCAACAACAATCCGGCACCTACTAGTGGATTATTTATGAATCTGCATCAAGATGTATGGCTTCCATTCTGCTCACGTTTGCAATGGAAGAATCAGCTGGGCGTAGTTTTTCTCTTTCACATCAACAGGCTACCGCGCTATGGCTTCTTCCGCCCCCGGCTGCCCAAGACGCCACCTAGCCAGCCAGCTGCAAGATTCAGGTCAAAGGTCAACAGTGCCATCAGAAGAGGACTCCCAAAGCCTACGCTTATGATGAGGAGGATGAGAGCAACGACCAGGCCTACGAGGAAGCCATGCAGAGGAGCCTCTCTTTCTACCTTGCGTGCAACCCATGCAGCACCACCAACTGTCAACAGTATGACCAGGATGTAGCTGCTCCAAGAAGAGACCTGAATGGCAATTTGAGCTTGATCCGGTTGACTCCATATATGGGTGGCGAGCAAAAGCAAAACCGTATTGAGGATGACGTCCAGGATGACGAGCAGAACGCCAGTCAGCAAGACTCGACTCCAATGTACATCCGAGAATAGGGCTTTCATTCTCACACCTCCTGTTTGATCGAGCTGGGATGCCTTGCAATTCTTTATCCATAGTGTGATTATAGCACGGCTTGACTGAAATGGTGGGCTAACAGGATATTGTCGTCATAGACGCGACTGGCCAACAGTGCAGTTGGAAGAGCCTTCCCAAGTTTATTATGAAATACATGCACTTACTATCTATTTTCGAGATTGGTGCTTACAGCATATCTGGTTAAGGTCAGGGGATGTTTGTGAACGAAAAAAGGGCAACTGTGATAGTTGCCCTGACGTGATGTACTCGCAAAAGAACAGAAGGCGTTTTCTTTACCAGTTCTCCACGATGCTTTTCATCGTCACCTGCGATATGAGCTCCGCCCAATGGCACGTAGGAGGGCAATTAGTATACACGCGCCTATAAAGGCTACGATGATACTCCCCAACAGTCCACCTCCTATATGTATGCCAAGCACGCCAAACAGCCAGCCACCGATGAAGGCTCCAATAATTCCAGCGATGATATCCCCAACGATGCCATAGCCTCCGCCACGCATCACCACGCTAGCGAGGAAGCCAGCTATCAAGCCAACGATAATCCACCAGATCAGACCTTCAAGAGTAAGATCTGCTAATACCATAGTTGCTAATGTCATGGGAAACACTCCTTTTTTTATTGTCTATGTTCGTTATGCCCGCGAAGATTGATGTTCACTCTGTGATTAGCGCTCTTCGTAAACATCCTTCTCGACAGTTTCACTACGATAGTTCACTCTTCATAACATAAACCACATGATAACTGAGAAAGCCTTTGTTCTCTCACGCCTGTCTTCTGTTTAGAGACACGTAAAGCAGAAGTAAAAGGTTCCATATTATGGATGCTGGTTTTGCTGTTTACCAGAGTCCCGCACCCGAATGCCCCTGACTTCCAGTCATGGGGATGAAAGGCGCGTTCCTTTTTGGCGCAGGGAGGGGACTGTTTCCGGTTTCTCTCGCCCCAAGAAGAATGTCTCCGTGAGATGAACAAGACGTTTCAGTACCGACTCTATCCGACAAAAAAACAACAAACCATGCTGAACAAGTGGCTTGCTCTCTGCTGCGAGACCTATAACGCCGCGCTGCAAGAACGCCGTGATGCCTACCGCATGGCGGGCATCTCGCTTGGCTATTCGCACCAATGCGCTGAACTGCCCGCATGCAAAGAGGTGCGCCCTGAACTGGCCGAGGTGCACTCGCAAGTCCTGCAAGACGTCCTCAAGCGGGTGGATCGGGCCTTTGACGGCTTTTTCCGGCGCGTCAAGGAAGGACAGCAGCAGGGCTATCCCCGCTTCCGATCGAGCTTGCGCTACCATAGCCTCACCTTCAAGCAATACCAGAACAGCTTTGACGTCCTCGCTGGCAAGAAACAGAAAGGCACCCTCATCCTCTCCAAGCTCGGGCACATCAAGATGGTGATGCATCGACCGCTCACCGGCATCCCCAAGACGGCCACGGTGAAACGGACCCCCACGGGCAAATGGTTTGTGAGCATCAGCGTGGAAAGTGAGCTGGAGGCTGATGCCTTGCCTCCATCGGAGGCGCAGGTCGGCATCGATGTCGGCCTCAAAACGTTTGCCTATCTCTCGACCGGAGGGCAGATAGACAATCCGCGCTTCTTCCGCAAGGAGGAACAGGCATTAGCCCGTGCCCATCGCAAGCTCTCCAAAGAGCAAAAGGGGACACCCCAACGGGAAAAACGGCGCAAGGTGGTGGCGCGCGTGCATGAACGGGTCAGGTGGCGGCGGGAAAACTTCATCCGGCAAGAGGTGGCCTCTCTCATCAAACGCTTTGGGTTGATTGCGGTGGAAGCCCTAGTGGTGCGCAACATGGTGAAAAACCCGAAATTGGCCAAGAGTATCGCCGATGCGGCGTGGTCGTCATTTTTCGCACATCTGCTCAGTAAAGCGGAGGAAGCTGGCCGAGAAGTGGTGCGAGTGAATCCGGCCTATACGTCGCAAACCTGTTCGGGTTGCGGGCATCGAAAAGCGTTGCCCCTTTCAGTGCGGGTGTATGAGTGTCCCAGCTGTGGTCTGGTCATCGACCGAGACCACAATGGCAGTAAGAATATCTTAGACGAAGCTTTAGAAGCCGTGGGACGACACGGCCGCGTCATTCCAGAAGCCCCCGGCTTGCAGCCGTGGGGAGTCGTCACGGCAGCAAAACCAGCATCCATATGAGCATAAGCACATCTCAACAGTGAAACGGCACGTCTAGATGGTAATCGCCTCTACCTGGACCGCATTTGTCCCCAGAGTAGCGGCAACATTCACTGGTGCTCTCACAATATGTAACGGAACACGATGTGTAAGAGTCTCCTTTGTCCCGAAGGGAACGTTATAGGGCAAAAGGGCAAGGGTGACCCGGGCGATGCCATGGGGAACATTGCCAACGTACACTGCACTGCCCACTGTGCGCACAATCGTTCCGGGTTTCCAAGAACTGACCGGACACCAGGAAAGCGCAGGAAAATCGATACTCGAAAATTCCTCTTTTCCATGCTTATCCAGCAACGCCGTCAAGACTCTCAACGGGGGCATATTCGCCGTATTGACTCTCCAATAGGCAGTGACCTGCATCAGAGGCGTTATAACTTGAAAGGACTGAGGCGGAGCTACGCTGTATCCAACCAGGCTGATACTGCTGCCCGGGCTATCCTCTGGGGTAAAATCAACATCGAGCGCATGGTGCACCTCCTGCGGCGCTACGCGTGTGAACGAACAAAACGCAGCGGAGAGTTCCGGCACAGCGTCAGGGCCGGATTGTACTGGGGAATAGGTTGAAATTCCAGGAGGTGGAAGACCACGTTTAAGCAAGAGAAGGCCATCCTCTGCTGCTTCCACACCATATCGACCCCCTTGCAATACCTTCTTCACCTCGTTTGTATACGGGGACGCTGCGAACGGGTAGGTAAAGCTAGTGATATCCAGGAAGATATCATCAGCCGTGTCATCGGCATAGGGAAACAAATATACATGACTACGTTCGCTTACGTGCGGCACCAGGCTCGATTGCGCAGAGACAGAGGCCGAAGGAGGGATCATTGCCACAAATTGTTGCGCGATCCGATCATGCTGAGTCACTTGCGGCCAGGCGAATGCTCTTGAAAATGGAAGCGCGCCATATGTGAAGTCATCATGCACAGCTGTGAACAGCGTAAAGCCTACAAGTACAAGCAATACCGCGGGTTGTAGCCAGCGAAGACCAGGACGAACAAACACGGCAGGTTTCATTTGCTCTGCCGGAGGTGCTTCCTGGTCCCGAGTTTGTTGTTCCTGTGGTGCGCGCAATTGCTTTACTAACCACTGTACAACCCAGGTAATCAACACAATGGCCTCAATCGTGGCAAAGATCAGCACCGGCACAATCTCAGCGCTGTACTGGAACACACCAAGGTACTGATTGCGGAATGAACTCAACAGATTTAAGGCGATTGAAGGAAACGCCATAACAAGTATCCAGGGAGCCAACACAGGTAGATATCCTGCCGGAGCCAGCAGTATGCGAAGGTACTGGCGGTGTGTCGGCTCTAATAGATGCTGGTCGATCACTGCTCGTGGATGTTGCAGGAAGTAAAAGAGAATCTGTGATGGACTGTTGCCGAGGTAGCTATAACGCGAAGCCAGCAATGGATGCCCGGTAGGGCTGGCAAAGTGATAGACCAGCAGCGTCATGCCCACCCAGGCCATACTCAGCGCTACTAACCCCAGGCCGGTGCGCCAGCGCTGCTGAAAAACGATTGACCACAGGCCAAACATAGCAATGACGGCCGGCATCTCTTCCTTACAGGCCATCGAGAGAATAGCAAAAACGAAGAGCCACACAGTGCGGCGCGTATACATAAAATACAGGGTAAAGAGCAGCAGTGCACAGGTCAACGTAACAGCGTGAAAATCGAAGATTTCCGCTTGCTGCAACGCGGGATAGAGCAAATACAAGACGGCGATCCCTACGGCCGCGAGTTCGTTACGCAGTCGCAGACGTGCCAGCCAGAAGGCGGGAAATGCGCCGGCCGCTACAACCAGGGTTTGCAAGACAAGCAATGTTTTAGGGCTGGAAACGATCAGATAAAACAGCGAAACCAGGAAAAGAACCGGTTCAAAATGGATGGCAAAGCGCGAAACACCATTCACACTCGTACAGTTGGTATCGCTGACGATATTGCATACCGTCTGATGAAAGAGTTGCCCGTGTGTCAGACTCCAGACGGCCTGGTCCATCGTGCCCAGGTCTTCAGCGGGCGTGAGATAGGCATCCTGTCGCCCAAGATGCAGAAGAATAAAATATACGGAAAAGGTGACTGCGACCAGCGCGACCAGACTGGTCGTCAGCCAGAAGAAGCGAGTGCGAGGCAGGGGTTCGGGTACGGGATAGAGATATAAACGATTACGCAATACAACTAAACGTTTTCGCCACGTCATATGATTTACCTACTGTTCAGTGTCCTTCTTATTATTGCTCCACTACCTAGAGCACCGAGATTGATCTTCTCTTTGTCAGGCACAAAGAAGATTTCATTCCGGCCCATTGTCATGCTTCTCGACGTTGTTGTCAACCGTAAAAGTACTTAGCCCGAAAAGGCTGTTGAGCAAACTCTTTGATTAGCTCATTCGTAATCTTGCTGATGTTACAGTGATATTATGAAGCAAGGAAGTTATCTTTATGCTAGAGGAATGGTCTGCTATGCATACCAAATCTACGTCTTTGCCGTGGAATGCCCGGGAACTTTGGCGGGAGCCGGATCCTTTTCTTCCGGGGGAAACTCTTCGGGATGTCTCGCCTTCCATTCCTTCCAGAAGGCGACGATGTAGATTTGCACGCAAGCCGCCAGCGGGACAGCCAACAGGGCGCCGAAGAGACCGAAGAGTTGCGCCATTGCGATCAAGGCAAAAATGGAGATGATAGGATGTATGCCGACGGAACGACCAAGGATACGCGGAGCCAATATCTGGCCATCCAGCACTCCCTGCATAATGGTAACGAAAATCGCGTAAATGAGTGCCACCTGCCACCCCTGAGTAAGCGCAAAGAGAATGCCAATTGCCCCCGAAATATAGGCGCCGACGACTGGAACGAATTCTAAGATAAAAACGATCACGGCAATGAGCACCGCAAAGGGAATGCCAATGAAATATGCGCCAACACCGATAAGGAAACTCATCAGCGCGGACAGCAGCAGTTGACCCCGAACGAAACCGCCTACCGTTTGTTCCAGGGTAGATAACACAAAGTCAATACGCTCGTGTTGCTTGAGGGGCGTTTTATGTTTGAGCCAGTATATCACGCGCGGGCCATCAGCTAAAAGATAGATACTAAACGAGGCAACGATAATTATATTGATGAACACAGCGAAAATGCTGCTTACGAATGGAATAACGCCAGAGAGGACATTTCCCACCTGGCCCAACAATTGTTGCGCTGATGACTTTAGGAATGTATCCGTAATACCTATGCTATTCATAAACTTAATGAGGTCTGGATAACGTCCAGCCTGTATCGCTACAACGAACTTATCTATGGCCACAACGAGTTGAGATAACTGTGTGATAGCGGTAAACATCACATAAAATATGATGAAGGCCAACGAAACGAGTAAAAGGAGGAGAACGACGAGGATCGCTAGTGGCCGCGGCATGAAACGTTGAAATATTTTTACGAGGGGATAGAGGATATAGGCAATCAGCAAAGAGATGATAAGTAAAATAATTGAGTCAATGATACGTCCAAGGATATAGAGGATGACTCCTCCGATGGCTATCCAGGCGAGGATCGTCAAGGCAAACAGGAAGCGCCTCAGCCACCGGGCATAAAAAGGTGTGTTGAGAGGTGAGGCATTGGAAAGATCAGGGGGTGAAGACATGGAAATAACCTCCTTTGCGATGGTTCTCAGGGGCTGCATGTCCAGCCCCCAAGAACCCGGGCTCTCAGTCACGGCGAATAGTACGGTCATTATCACCCGTGGAAGACGGCCATGATTGCTGTGATTGAGGCTGTCGAGGCTGAAACTGTTGTTGCTGAGATTGTGCCTGTTGGGTCCATCCCTGCTGTGGAGGATATGGCTGTTGTTGGGGCTGCTGATTCAAGGGTTGTTGAAGATCCTGCTGAATCAAACCCTGCCGCGGTGGTTGAGGCGCTGATTGCATGGAAGCAGATAGCTTTGATGCAAGGGCGGCGCGTGCAATACGGTCATTGCGAATATGTCTCCAGATATAGAGGCCGACGAGAAGGGCCAGAACCAGGAGTATGACAATTTCGAAGCTACGGAAGTAGGGAGTGAGTTTCTCAAGATTGGCTCCCAGGATGGTACCTAGATAGGCCAAGAGGAGACACCAGGGAAACGAGCCAAGGAAGGTGTAGACGCAAAATTTTGCAAAGGGCATTTCTGCTATACCAGCTGGAAGTGAGATATACGTGCGTACTACAGGCAACAGGCGTGAGAAGAAGACAGTAGGGCTCCCCCAGCGTTGGAAGAAGCGGTCTGCTTTATCGGCATCGTGTTGGGAGATGAGCACATAGCGTCCGTATTTGAGCAATAGCGGCCGTCCACCTTTGTACCCGATGTAGTAGGCAGCGATTGAGCCAATGAGACACCCGAGGGCTCCAGCCAGGGCTACGAGCACCAAATTGAGCCAGAGCGGAAACGTTGGGCTTGTACCAGGCAGATGCAAGGGGTGCGATGTATAGTAACTGCCGACGATGATGCCAGCTACTGGCATTACTATTTCACTCGGCAGTGGGATACAACAACTTTCGAGGGCCATAGCAAACACGATGCCAGCCAGACCGGTATATCCATAGAGACTGTAAATCCATACTGTTATGGCGTTTGTTAGATTAGTTAACAATGATATAGCCTCCTTGAGTATAGAGCAGACATTTGTGTCCCATACTAGCACATTTCTCTCAGCGCGGCTAGGCTCTAGTACAAATTCACAGAGCTCCTGTAAGGTGGTTGTAGTGGGGAGGCTGCGTTAAGCAAAGAGGATTTCAGTAGGGCTCGATATATATATGTCGAGCCCCACTACTTATTTAATAATCTTGATCATCTTCTTCGTAGAGTGATGCGCGACGCTGTATGAATGGGACATCTATCTGCTGCGCTAATTCCTGGCGCAGGGGATCATCTTCATACATATACGGTGCGCGCCGTACCAAGGGATTCTTGAGGCTACCTGTTATGACTTCAGGATTACGAAGCTGAGCTTCAACACGGGGATTACGGGTCATCGTTTCGTTTGATCGCCGAATTTGATCGGTCTGCGGACCACGCCCAACTGGACCTGTTGACTCCCGCAATTGGTCGGTTTGCTGCTCGCGAGATCGATAATAGATTCTCTGAGAGGTTTCGTTGGCGAGGCTCTCACTAGCTTCAGGCAATGCATGCCTATAGCCGGGTGGAATTGGAGAACCATCGACGGTTCGCTTTGAACGATAGTGATCTGGTCCCTGTGGATGGGGTTTTTGAGCTGGCCGATTGACTCTGGGCCGATACTGCTCTGGTACCAGGTTTTGTCCCTGACGAACAGTGGGAATCTTTCTGGATGTACTGGTTGGGTACACTTCAAGGTCATCGTCATTATATTGTTGGGCAGCTTCCTGCCGTGCGGCACGAAAAGCGGCGGTCCGATGTGATCCACGAGGGAGAGTTGGTTGATAACCAGGGAATCCTGGATAGCGCCCCTGTCGTGCAGCATTGGGATTACGCGACGGAAGCGCGTTACCATTGCCTCGTCCAGAAGGAGCTAATGAGGCCGATTTTGGTGGCCGAGCCGGACGAAGGGGATATTCTGTTGTACGTTGACGATATGCTTGACCCTCTGATGCAGCAAGCTGATTTTGCCTTATTGGAGGCGGAAGAGGGTAAGACGGGACGAGATTTCGTCCTGTCGTTACTCTATAATCGCTCCGTTCGTACTCTGCGGGAGGAAGCATTTGAACTTCGGCATCATAAATGTCCTCTGGAGCCTCAAGGTATCCATATTCATGGATTTGAGCCAGGGACATTTCTTCTTGAACTTCTGCCCTAAGTTGATCTTCATGACGGCGAGAAAAGTAGGAAAATAAAACCAGGGAAATCGGGATGCTTAGTAGCAAAGCCGCCAATCCACCTATCAGCCCACCAAGAATCAATGAATTCAATGTGTTACCATACCAGAGGACTACTGCAGCTCCAACAATCAACACCAAGGCCACAGCGGCAGTTCTCATCAACTATCTCCATTCTGGGAACCGCTAGCGAAGCAAAACCAGGAGGTACCTAAATACGAGCGCTTTACCATCCTGTGTTATCGCAGGTGAAATAAGGGTTTTTCAAATATCCTTCACTGCTGTCTCGTGCTATGAATATACCATAATTGAGTAAAGAGTACAAGTGAACCAATACGGTAATTCAGTACTCACGACAGAATTGCGTCTCCAAAACAAGTAAAAAGATACAATAAAGATAATAAGGAGGATTTTTATTAGTACTTTTGGGTGACGCTCCCATCCCCTCGAAGGTGATGGGCTTCCAGGCGAGACCGCTCGCGTCGGTGACCGCTCCCCAGGGGGACCAGCACGGCTGGTGGCTGAGACGCGGCGCACACCTGGACAACTGCGGTCCAAACGAGTCACCTCTCCCGCAGGCCCGCGTCCGGGCGGACTACGACGTTCCACTGGACGACAGTTCTTGATCCTGCCGCCTGTCCCGCAAGGGGCCGGGCCGTCGATACGTGAGCGAACTCGGATAGCTGATCCGCGAACCAAAGGCCAGGGGATGCATGTTCATGCTTCCCACGATATCCCGGTGACCTCGAAAGCCACAACGCCGACAGGCCCAGTTCCGTCCTTTCGGCTTCTTCTTCCAGTCACATCGCGGACAGTGGCTACTGGTTCCCCGCTCACTACCACTGAAGCACACGATGCCGACCTGTTGACACTTCTCTTGCAGATATTGCTTGTCTTTGCCGTATTCCCACTGCGCCATGCGCTGGTTGTGATGGCGTCCTTTGTTCTCGTTGCGCACCCCATGTGGATCGCCCACGTAGAGCGTCTGCACCCCTTCGTCACGGCAGAAGTCGACCACCTGGCGCGTTCCCTTGTGCCGCAGGTCGCGCACCCGCCGTTCCTTCTTCCCACTTTCACGCTCCCGTGTATACTGCAACCGTCGCCAGCGCTTGGAGCCTTTGTGACAGCGGGCTTGCAAGCGCGAGAGCTGACCAAGCGTCATGTTGTAGTGCCGTTTGATGGTGCGCATGCCTCGTCCGGTGACAATGAGTCCTTTGCCCGTGCTGGTCGTCACCGCCGCCTGGTGGATCTCACCTAAATCGACACTGGCTTGTACCGGCTGGGAAGAGAGTGCGACGGGAGGTGCAAGGGGTGCAGCGGGGACCACGAGATGCAGTTCATAGCCCCCATTCCAGACCAACGAGACCGCTCCGATCTGCTCAGGCAGATCGGGCAGATGGAAGGAGAAGGACTTGCGTCCCCGCCCCATGGGCAGGATCAGGCGCTTACCCTGGCGCGAGACCGCCTGGGCCGGCCACTGCACCGTCCTATACCGCTTGTGGTGGGAGGGATAGCGGTGCCGCGGGTTCGTCTGACGCAGCTGCTTGATGGTCTCGACGTTGGCGAGGAATTGCTGGCAGACCAGCTGGATGGATTGGCTGTGCAGCGCAAACTGCCCGCCTTTGGTTTCCCGCTGCAAGTCGTCACGGTCCGGCCACCGGGTGCGCTCGCTTCGGGCCAGTCGGTGACGCTCCAGGCAGTACATCCAGACGCGAGCGGCTTCCAGCTGCGCCGCTCTCAGGCGCGCTCGGGTCCGCTGGTCGAGATCCTTGAGTTGATAGATACGTACGGTCTGCATGGCTGCTCCTGCCCCTCTCGTTCTGCTGAGCCAGTGTAGCACGAACGCCTGTTCCAGTCAAGGGAGGAAGGGACAGCGGGGTCTTCCTCCCTTTCGCTCCTCCAGAAAAGGCTAAAGCCGGGCATCCTGGCGCGGAACTCGGTGAATGGAGGAGAGGAAAACAAAAGGACTATGCTCAGGGGTATGCGCTTTGTAATGATATCGAGATATGCGTACCCCTGAGAAGACTTGTTGACGGCCTTAACAGAAAAAGACGTTTTTATGCGGCGTGGCACTGGCGGAAAATGGCGACGACCTTTCCCTGAACCTTCCATTCTTCATCCCACTCACTCTTGGGAATAATAATAGGTTCTAATTCAGAGTTAGCCGGTTGCAGACGCACCCTATCGTGATCTTTCTCCTGGAAGAAGCGTTTGAGGGTAGCACTACCGCTCATCCCTTCTTGTAAACGAACAGCGACGACAATATCGCCGTTGTTGCAGGTATCCTGAGGTTTAATGACGACATAATCACCATCACAAATGTGATCTTCGATCATGGAGCGACCTTTTACGATTAATGCATACGTGTTGTCAGGCTCCAACTCACGGCCAACATCGAGCATTTCCTCGGGATCATTAGAAATTTCGAGAGGCTGACCTGCAGCGATCGAGCCCATGACGGGGATACCAGTAACTGTTTCAATCAGCTTGATGCCACGGCTTTTCTTGGGCTGGCGAGAGATAAGCCCCTTTTTCTCCAGCATAGTGAGATGATAATCAACATGACCGGTGCTGGCGATTTGCAGTTCACGACCAATTTCGCGATTGGTGGGTGGCATCTTCTCCGTCTTCATGTAACTAACAATAAAATTGTACATTCTTTTTTGAATGTCGGTTGCCTGATCTGATGACATAGTACCCATTTCCGCCTTTCTGTTTCGGCCTCTTTTATTGTAGCCAGACTACAAAAATAGAACAGCCATTCAAATCTATAATAGCATATCATCTTACGCATTTCAAGCCTTTTATCGAACGTATTTTCCGAATATTATTTCGTGACGCAAAAAAGGGTGATTTTCCTCAACAGGGACTTGGAATAGTGGGCACATTTTGCTATACTCTCCATTGAGAGTAGGTTGAGTGGCAATTGCTCATGCTGTAGGAGATTGCATTGGGAACAGGGGATGAGGGATGATTTGCGCCTACCCCACGAATAAGTGTACAATGAATAAGACATACACTTGAAAAAGGAAAAGGGTGTATTGCAGAGGCGTCAGAAATTCGACGGACCCCAGCCATAGAAGAGGGAGTTCAGATATATGGTTGAGATGACAGTTGAAAGTGTGCGTATAAACCTGGCCACGCAACAGCGAGTGGTCATCTTGAAAGCTACAAAACAGGAACGCTACTTATTTATCTGGATAGCACATGCAGAGGCATACGCAATTGCCGTCGAACTTCAGGGAACGACATCACCCCGTCCGCTGACACATGATTTGCTGAAAAACGTCATTGTGGAGCTAGGGGCAAAAATAGAGAGCATTGTCATTTCAGACCTGATAGAAGACATTTTCTATGCCCGTATCGTGTTGGATGTTGCGGGTAGGCATGTGGAGGTCGACTCACGTCCTAGCGACGCTATTGCCCTCGCTGTCCGTGCAAGAACGCCTATCTTTGTTGAAGAGAGCGTTCTAGAGCGTGCAGGCGTGGCCCTTGAAACGAACGAAGAGCAGACGTTAACGAAGGCAGAGCAGAGGAGAGACAAAAAAGAGATTGACCAGGACAATCTGGATGCTTATCGCGACTTTATCAACACACTGGATGTGTTAGACGAGTTCGGAAAAGATTAACGGGAATCAGGAAAAGAGCGTCCTCCAGTCGTTGCAAAACCCTAGTATAATATAGCTTTTAATATGCTCACCAGGATACGTGATAGCAATCCGTAGGCTAGTATGGCTATCAGGGTATAGAGTTCCAACGGTATGGGAAAAGGTAAGGTTATGTGCTGGAAGATGAGACGGATGGGCAATAGGAAGATATCACTGGTGGAATAGACGATGCTTACCCAATCAGCATTGCCTTGAATGTTTATTAGCTTGAGCAAGAAGCGAAGCAGCAGCAGGAGCTGCACAGCGACAAAGAATAACCCCACAAGTGATGGAATGGCGCTATGCCTTCTATGCCGTGTACGTGGAGCCACCGGTTGTATGGGTTGAGGAGGATAGAAGGGGTAGACTGGGTACGCACCTTCAGGGGATAGCTGCCCCTTTTTTCGCTTATGAGACGAAGGTACGGATGGTAGCGCAGGGTAAACTGGTGCTGCCGGCGATTGATAGTCAGGGCTGGTGGGAATAATATTCAGGTGAGGGAATGGATGTTCGATGGGTGTTGGTGCAGGCAGCGCTCCATCAGGACCTGGCTCCATCCACATTTCATCAGCAACGCGTGGCGGATCGAGTGGTGGATGAAAGAGTTTGAGCGGCTCGGTCGGTGCATTGTGCTCGTCAAACTCCTGGTAATGCTCATCTTGAGGTTGTGAACCGTACATCATTGCCTATTGCTTTCAAGGTACAAATCAATTCCTCATGGCGACCCAACCCCTGTCTTCTCCATCCAGCGGATGCGGCCAAGTCTAACCTACAACCTACTACTATAGTATACATACGCAGCTATATTTCTGAAATCCAATTTGAATTCAGAAACGGAATAGCACATCTTGATATGTTTCACGTCGCTCCATGAGATGAACATTGTTTTCATCAATCAGTAATACGGCTGGACGGAGGACAAGGTTATATTCTTGATTACCAGGACAGTTAGTGAAATCCTGTGCGTATTATACTTATTGGATGGTTATGTTACAATGGGTCAAATTCGTTTGTGATGAGGAAGAGAGGGATTCTGCATTTATGACACAAGTTGAGAATCAGTTAGAGAAGATGCCAACGGGGGAGGCTGGGCACAAGCCACGGCTGCGCTTTGCCCCAAGCCCAACGGGTCTTATGCATATCGGTGGGTTTCGTACGATGCTCTTCAGCTGGCTCTATGGCCGCCATACAGGTGGCACATTCATTCTTCGCATAGAGGATACTGATGTTGCGCGGACGGTTGAAGGGGCGGTTGATTTTCTCCTGCATGGGATGCGCTGGATGGATATAGATTACGACGAGGGGCCTATCGTGGGTGGGCAGTATGGCCCCTACTATCAAACGCAGCGCAAGGCAATCTATCAACAGTATGCTCACCAATTGATCGAGTCCGGTCATGCCTACCGTTGTTATTGTACAGCGGAGCGACTGGAGCAGTTGCGCAAAGCTCAGGCTGCACAGAAGTTGCCACCGCGGTACGACCGGCATTGCCGTTACCTGACTGAAGAGCAGCGTGCGGCGAACGAGGCGGCTGGCCTCAAGTACGTGGTGCGCATTGCTATGCCTTTGGAGGGCGAGACTGTTGTGCATGACGAGATTCACGGAGATATCACTTTTAAGAATAGCGACATCGATGACGCTGTCATCCTCAAGTCGGATGGTTTTGCCCTCTATCACCTGGCCAGTATCGTGGATGACCATTTAATGGGCATTACCCATGTCTTACGGGGAGATGAGTGGATATCCAGTACGCCACGGCATATACAAATTTACAAGGCCCTGGGCTGGGAGCTGCCTCTTTTCTACCATGTGCCAACCGTGTTAGGGAAAGATAAGAAGAAACTCAGCAAGAGACATAACGCACCTTCATGGATAGAACTCAAGGAGAAAGGATTTTTACCGGAGGCGGTGTTCAACTTCCTGGCGCTGATAGGTTGGTCCTACGATGATAAGACCGAACTCTTTACGCGGGAGGAGTTGATTCGCGTTTTCACGCTGGATCGCATCGGAGCGGCTGGCGGCATCTATGATCCTGATAAGTTACTGTGGATGAACGGGGTCTACATCAGGCAGATGCCGTTAGAGGAGTTAATCGAGCGTACGTTGCCGTATATGGAGCGTCCAGAGATCGCGGGCGGCCTACCAGATAGTGTCAAACGTCCACTTGATAAAGCATACACCAGCAGGGTATTGCACCTGGAGCATGAGCGATTGAAAACGCTCGGCGAGGCCGCAGAGGTGGTATCCTTCTTCTTTGTCGATGAGCTGCACTATGACACAGCGATGCTGGTGCAGAAAGGTATGGATATTGACCGTACGCTTGTAGGACTGATGCGAGCAAGAGACCTGCTCAATAGCCTGGAAGAGTGGAAGCACGAGGTGATGGAGCCGCCGATGCGCGAGCTGGCTGCGGAGCTCGGCATGAAACCGGGGCAGCTTTTTGGAGCTATCCGTGTAGCGATTAGTGGGCGAACGGCAACACCACCACTTTTTGAGACGATGGAGGCGCTTGGTCGCGAACGAAGTATGGCGAGGATTGAGAAGGCTATCGAAAGGCTAGCTTGATTAGCGAGCGGGTGCGGTTGCAACGCAACCGCACCCGCTCGCTAATCAAGGAGGAAACTCCTATGATGAACAAAGATTATATCCTGAGGATAGCTGAGCGCTTTGGCAGGGCTTTGGCGATTATACTGCATTTGAGGCAAAGCAACAAATATGAAGAAACGCTTATCTATATCGATGATGTTTTTTTACAGACGACCGGGTTTACTTCGAGCTTTGTGAACTCCGCTTCAGAAGAGATGCTCCTACAGATGATTTCGCCGCTGGGCGTTTTGAACGTGCAAAAATGTGTGTGGATCGGCCTCCTGCTGAAAGAAGAGGGCGATGTCTACGTGGAGATGGGAAATGAGGACGAGAGCTATTACAGATACCTGAAGTCCTTACATTTTTTCCTGGAGGCTGCAAAGCAGAGCAGTGAAGTCAGAGACATTGATATTGTGTCAGCCGTTGAGTATGATCTGCGTGCGCTGGAAACGTTTGAACTACCCCAGAAGACAAAGCTAGCGGTGTTCAGTTACTTTGAGTCAATGGGGCAATACGCCAGAGCTAACGATATGCTTTTTGAGATGATCGAGACAGGAGAAGACCCTCTTGACGCCGGGGTGGTGGGGCAGGGAAGAGTCTTTTATGAGAGGCTGCGAAGTAAAAGTGATACGGAACTAGAGACTGGAGGGATGTCGAGGGAAAAAGTAGAGCAAAGTTTAGCACAACTGGAAGAGAAAGGCTAGACAAGTAGCTAGAGATTGATTACACTTACTTAATGACATAACGGGCTTTAGCCCGCCGCAAGCCGCTGGGATTCATCCCAGGCGGTGAGGCGTGTCCAGGCTTTAGCCCTTGCTTGCCGTGCCCCCTTTGGGGGTTGAAAGAGTGTTCTAGCTATGCTATACTCAGTAATAGGAGTAGCACATGGGGCAAGGAGGAAGCAGACATGGCCAAGGCCACGACGACGATCAGGCAGAGTTTGAACTATCAGCCGCAGTATGCCCACTACTTTGCGGAGAATGCCGCTCTCTTCAACCGCGTCGTGTCCTTCTACTTCGCTTGTATCCAGGCACACGCGGGCATCCTGGCTCTCACCAACAAAGAGGCGCTCACAGCCCTGGAGAGGCTCACCCATGCGACGGAGAAGCATGCTTCTCCCATCCTGCCACTCGACAACATCGCGCCAGGTATCCCGGCCATGTTTCGGCGGGCGGCCATCAATGCAGCTCTGGGATCTGCTCGCTCCTTCTCCTCCTCGCTCAAAAAATGGCGAACCCGCAAGGAGAAGCACGAAGCCAAACAACTCCGCAAGAGCGCAAAGTCGCGGCCCTTCAGGGAGCGCCCGCCCGTCCCGCCACGCACCTGGAAGAAGTCGGCTCCTTTCTACGCCGGCCTCTGGAAAGAGTGCTGGTCCTGGGTCAAGGTTCGCACGCTTGGGCGCGACCTCCCTGCCGACTTTGAGATGCAGAGTCCTGCCCTGGTTCGTAGGGGTGCGCAGTGGTGGCTGCATACCTCCATCGAGAAGACCTTCACTGCGCCACCCAAAATAGCAGAGCAAGTCACCAACACAGAGACGAAGATCTGCGCTGTGGATCTTAATCTCGGAGAACACATTGCCGTTTGCACCGTCCAAACTGTCGAAGGCACCATCCTCGCCACCCGCTTCATCGGCGGCGGTAGACGGATAGCGGGCTTTAGGAAGTGTACGCTTGGCCGGATTGCACGCAACCGATCTCAGACTGGCATCATCGCCGAAAACGAGCAGGATAATGCCGCCCTCTGGGCCAAGATACGCCATCGCGACGAGCATATGGCGCATCTGGTGAGCGCGCGTATTGTCCAGTTCGCAGCCGCGCATGGAGCAAGCATTCTCGTCTTCGAGCACCTGGGCAATCTCAAGCCGGAAAAGGGCAGGTATTCGCGTCGTGGCAACACCAAACGCGCCTACTGGATGAAGGGCCGCATTTTCCGCTATAGCAAATATAAGGCGTGGAATGCAGGCGGCATTATCACCAGCCGCGTGAATCCTCGCAACACAAGTCGTGAGTGTCACCGCTGTCATGGCCTGGTCGTGCGCTACAATGCCGGCCAGCCTGGTACAGGCTATACTCCAGGTGCGACTCTGGTGTTGTGCGAAACGTGCCAGATGCGCGATCATGCCGACCGAAATGCCAGTCTCAGGATCGGACAGCGCTTGCTTGAGCGCTATGCAGAACCTCTCAAAGAAAAGCCTCATACTGCTGGCCGACGTGGAGGCAGAGTCTCGAAAGAGACAGGTGTTACCCGCTCCCAGGACGCCAAACGCCGAAGTGGGCCATCTCCCCGCCAGGCAAGGCAAGGAGACGGTAACGCGCATGGCACCGCGCAAGAGAAAAGGCATCGGATGGGATCTCCTTTCTCAGCTATTCCTCCCCAACTACGCTTACCACTGGAGTAGGGGCTACGCCCTATGTCTCCGGTAGGCGCTTATGGAGGAGTGGCAGAAGCTGCGGGGTTTGAACCCCTGCGGAGTGTCACTGATTAAGCTATGTTTAACATTACCAGGTCAGAAAGTACCTGTAATCAATGGCTTCTACGCAGACACGAGATATTTTTCTCCCAAGAAGAGGTAAGCGGGTGTCGTCTATCAAATCCCCCGATGTTGTGCGGTCGACGGTTGCCGATACATGGCGTTGGCTGTGGCCCGATATGCTTATGCGCATTATCCCGATGGCCGTTATTCCATTTCTCTATATCACATTTTTGCATTTGCCACTATCGTTTCTAGGGTTGACATGGCACGATGTTCCAGAACAACTGGCGATTGGGGTGCTGGTTGGTATCTTCATGGCTGCCTTTGCTGCTGTGTACCGCATGTTCATCGTTGGTCCCTGGTTTCGCAGGCCCACCATCAGCGATCACTTTTTGCAGGGGTTTTTCTATTTGTTTATAAATGGGCCGGTGGAGGAGTTGTTTTTCCGGGGATTTGTGTGGGCCGCTATAACGCAATGGACCGGATGGATTGGCTGGGGATGGTTGGTCAGTACGGCAACTTATACGCTGTATCACCGACTGGGCAAGTGGAACTGGCGAAGTGTCGGGGGAGTTGGACTGGCAGGCCTTGTTTTTAGCTTGATCTACCTGGCGCAGCCAACGCCACGCACGTTGTTGGCCGTAATTATTGTGCATGGTTTTACTACTGCAGGTTTCCTTAGCTGGGGCGACGAGGTTATGTACCAGCGCTGGAAGCGGAAGCAGGGCACGTAGATGTGTCAGGACGGCAAGGCCTAACTCCGCTGACTTTATATACCTGCCTCTATGTTCCTTAAATACAGAAGTTTCAGAAGTTATCTTCTCCATCAATAGCAAACCCAGTCTCGAGTCGTTACCATTATGCACCCAAACCGTCTCGACTTGTAAGGTATAATTAAAAAAACATGTTTTATATTCGCACTTGGAGGTCCATTTCGTTGAAAACTGTTGTTACCGGCGGAGCAGGATTTATTGGCTCTCATCTCTGTACAAGGCTACTGGATGAAGGGCACAGCGTGCTGTGTATAGATAATCTCATAACTGGTTCAGAAAGAAATATTGCGCCACTGCTCAATCATCCACAATTTACCTTTACGCGGCACGACGTGACGGTGCCATTTGATTTTGAAGCAGATGCGATTTTCCACCTGGCAAGCCCGGCCAGCCCGGTGGGTTATATGGAACATCCCATTGAGACTATACTGGTCAATAGCCAGGGAACATACCAGATGCTCGAGCAGGCAAAGAAGCGGAATGCGATGTTTCTGGTTTCCTCAACGTCCGAGGCCTACGGCGATCCACTTGAGCATCCGCAACGCGAGGAGTACTGGGGCAATGTCAATCCAGTTGGACCGCGCGCGTGTTATGACGAAAGTAAGCGCCTGGGCGAGACGTTGACGATGGAGTACTTCCGACAATACAGGATCAACGCGCGTATTGTGCGTATCTTCAACACCTATGGGCCAAATAGCCAGATACATGATGGACGCATGATACCAAATTTTATTACGCAGGCATTACACGATGAGTCTCTAACGATTTATGGGGATGGCAGCATTACGCGCAGTATCTGTTACGTGAGCGACCTGGTAGATGGTTTGATGCGGGCAATGTTCAGGCCGCATACAGCGGGAGAGGTTTTCAACCTTGGCAATACCGAGGAGCATAGCGTGCTAGAATATGCGCAAACGATTATTCGATTGTGTGAAGCTACTTCAACGATTATATTCGAGCCAAACCGCGTTGACGACCCAGAACGGCGGCGCCCGGACATTTCCAAGGCCCAGCGCGTGCTGGAATGGACACCTAAGATAGGTATTGAGAGTGGTTTGCGCCGCACTATTGAATGGTTCAGCAATACTCTTTCTCAGCCTTCAAGCATATCATAGGGCATAAAACTTAGAAACATAGCGAACAATATGAACAATCCCGGTGCCGGTGGATTTTCTCCAATCCACAAGGCTTCCTGGCTGCAATCAGCCTCTTTATTTTTGCGTGAAAAGGTCATAGTATCAAACCTGGTGGGTTTGATAGGGGGATTGTGCGCGATTGTTCTGCTCATGATGCTACGGGAGCCATGGAATTTCCGGCTCCCGTTATATTGTGTCATCCTGACCTGGACGATACTCCGTCCGCGAGTAGCACTCTATCTCATGCCCTTCGCCGTACCCTGGGGTTCGCTCGATATTATCGATGTTGCTGGCCTGCATCTCAACAGTGCCGATATCCTGGTAGTCTTGCTGGGTATTGGCTGGTTGTTGAGTTTTGGGCTGCGTTCAGCTGTTTCAGATAGGGACTGGGACACATATGGCGCCCGTTCAGGACCTGGCGACCGGGAAGCTTCAAACGTCCCACGCTACCTTCTATTTGCGCTCCTTGCCTTGCTTGGCGCAATGTTGCTCTCTATGAGGGCATCTATCAGCATCAGTTCGAGCCTGAAGGAGGTGAGCAAATGGTTGGAATTCCTGGTATTGCTGCTGATCGGCTCACAGTATTTACGGACCCGCAAGCAGATCTGGACAATGATTGTGCTTGTTTGCCTGGCAGGGGTCACTCAGGCTTTTTTGGGCTATCTCCAGGCCTTTTTTGACCTGGGGCCCCAAACTTTTATCCGCGATACGAGCCTGCGGGTCTACGGTACCTTTGATCAACCCAACCCATTCGCGGGGTATCTCAATATGCCGTTAAGTATTGCCCTTGCCCTGGCGTTGCTCGGCAGTAACAAGTTTATACGCCTATGGGCAGCACTGGGGAGCGCCATACTAGCGATAGCAGTGTATCTCACTCAATCCCGGGGCGGAGAGATTGCTATTGCGGTAGCGCTGCTCTTCATTGTGATTGTGGGTTTGCCTCACTTACGGAAGCTCATGGCGCTGCTGGGACTGGCAGGTTTGATCATGATCGAAATGTTTTTCAGTGGATGGATACCGACCTTTGTCGTTACGCCATTGTTGAAATACTTAGGGATCATTCAAATTTCGTTTACCAATCCCAGCCAACAGGATTATTCAACTGCAGAGCGTTTAGCACATTGGATTGCCGGTGTACGCATGTTTGTGGATCATCCTCTAACAGGGGTAGGCACGGGTAACTATCCTGATGCATATCCGCAGTACTTCGTCACTATTTTTGTCAATTCATTAGGACATGCACATAACTACTACATCAATATTGCCGCTGAAATCGGTTCTATTGGATTGACGGCCTATTTACTGTTTCTGATGGCAATGTTTGTGGCCGGAGGAAGTGCATATAATAGCATTCACAAAAAATATATGCAAGCAAAGGCCGGGTTAGAGACACCACTGCCCAAAGTACTGGCGCCGCTGGGCTTATGGAACAAGTTACTTGCATTGGTGCAACCGATGTCCATATCTACTCGTGTTCGGACTCAGGATAGATACAGCATCCTCGAGATGATCAGGAATGACCGGGCATTAGCTATAGGACTTTTGGCCGCTCTTCTATCCGTATGCGTCCATAATCTCGTTGATGATTTATATGTACATAGTTTAACCAACTTGATTGCGTTACTCCTTATCGCTCTTATCCGTCTAGAGGGAGTAGCTCATAACGTTAGCAACAACGGAGGGAATTTTGATTACGCCGAAATCGCAAAATAGTAGTGTGTCTTCTGTAGATAACAACCAGAGTGGTGCAGTTGAAGAAAGTAAAGCGGAACTTTTAGGGCAAGAGATGCTGAAGGAAGACAGTCAAGTACCGATAGAGGCTGAGATTACAGCCGACCAATTGTCGCTGAATAAAAAATTGTTGAATTGGCGCACGCTTTTGCCATTAGTTGTCGTTGTTGTCGCGATTGTTTTCTTTGTACAAAAATTACAGATCGATCCCCAAAAAACCTGGGCAGCTATAAAGAGCGCTGATGTCTTTTTTTTACTGGCCGCATTCGCTATATACTATTTCTCTTTTCTCCTACGAACTCTTCGATGGCGCGTCCTCCTGGAAAACGTGGGTTTTAACAAAGCGAATGGCGTTGATCTCCCGAAATTTTGGAAGTTGTTAGAGATTATTTTTATATCCTGGTTCGCCAATTCCATCGTGCCTGCGAAATTAGGTGACTTGTATCGCGCCTACCTTTTACGCCAGGAAGCGGGAGTCTCAGCGACGCGTACTTTTGGTACTGTGATGGCTGAACGCCTGCTGGATCTGATCGTACTCTTATTGCTCTTCATTCCCGCATTGATCATCAGCCTGCACGCGCATCTCCCGGTGGTGCTGCGTAGCGGTTTGGAACTGACGCTGGCAGCCGTCATTTTGGGAGTAGGGGTCCTGATTATGATGCACCTGTTCCCTACACAAATTGCTAAATTGGTGCCGGCGCGCTTCCGCGATTATTATTATCATTTCCAGGCCGGGACGCTTGGGTCATTCAAACGAATACCGACATTGATAGGATTAACATTCGGGGTTTGGGCTTGTGAGGCTTTCCGCTTCTTCTTTGTGGCGCTAGCCCTCAACTTGATTGGTGGTGATTTTACCCATATTATCGCAGCGGCAATCTTCATAGCGCTTGGTGAAGCACTGTTAACGGCTGTCCCGTTCACGGGTGGTGGTGTCGGTCTAGTTGAGGCTGGCATGCTAGCGATGATCGGGCTCTTTAATCATGGGGCGCCGAATGCCTTGAACGTATCAACAGCGGCAATACTGCTTGATCGAACGATTAGTTTGTTCAGTATAGTGCTGTTAGGGTTCGTAGTGTTTATGCTTGCGTTTGGGAGGCAAGCGACAAAGCAAGCAAAAAAATCTTGACACGATGCATGGAGCTGGCTTATAATTTTCCCGCAGGTCCACAAAGTATAGAGATTTAAGGTGTTTTATATACTTTGAAAACAGGCCACGAGGGGAGGGAGACCCTGGTGTCGGAAGTCAAAGTCGGCGATCATGAATCGTTTGAGACTGCACTGAAACGTTTTAATCGCAAGCTTCAGCAGGATGGCATTCTTGCTGAAGCTCGACGCCGAGAGCATTACGAAAAACCAAGCGTAAAGCGCAAGAGAAAAGAGGCCGCGAGACGGCGCAAAGTTGCAAATAAAGGTCAATAACATTCGGGTACCCACAAGGAGAGATGATATCCCTTGTGGGTACTCTATTGTCTGAAATAATTGATGAGAGGCTTAGGGTATGAATAGACAACATCCTGAGATCGAGCTCTACATTAACGCCGGTGATGACGAACAAAATGCGGCTATCCAGGAGATGCTGAATATGCTTGAATTGGACCAGGTGGTCGAAAACACGCTGTTTGCTGTTGGTATTGCCCAGCAGGTAATGCTTACGCTGCTAATTACCGATGAAGAAGGTATACGGGATCTGAATAAACAGTATCGCCAGCAGGACAAGCCAACCGACGTTCTCTCGTTTCCTTTGCTTGAGGAACCCCTGGTCAAGGCTCCGGCAGATGAATTATGGACGAAGAACGATGAAGGCGAGGGAGAAAAACAGGAGACCATCGAGGAGAACAGACCCGCATTTGTTACTCCTCCTGGAGTGATCACCAATCTGGGCGATGTCGTGATCTCCTGGCCGACAGTGCTGCATCAAGCCAACGCTGCGGGTCATGCGCCATCTTATGAACTCCTCTATCTGCTTGCTCACGGCGTGCTGCATCTTGTGGGATACGATGATCAGAACGAGGCAGGGTATCAGAGAATGGTCGCGCTACAGCGGTCTGTGCTACAGTCAGTGGGGCGGAAAGCATAGCAACGATGAGCCAACCGAAACATCCACGGGGAGCGCAGAAAACAGAATGGTCGAACTTTGTTGCTGGATTTCACTATGCTTTTAGTGGTCTGTGGTATGCGCTGAGAACCCAGCGCAACGTAAGGGTGCATGTAGTGATTGCCTGTCTTGCGATTATCATGGGGATCGTGCTGCGTATCTCTGCGGTTGAGTTTGCGATGATTTTTGTGGCGATCACCAGTGTATTTATAGCGGAGATGTTTAACACGGTTATCGAGTTGTGTGTTGACCTGGCTTCCCCTGAATATCACCCGCTAGCGAAAGTCGCGAAAGATGTGGCAGCAGGGGCTGTTTTATTGAGCGCCATGTTGTCGGTGGTCATCGGCCTATTTGTGTTAGGACCACACATTTGGGCACTAATGTACAGGTGAAGAGAGGGTGTGGGTAGGCAACCAGAGTTGATGGCTTACTCACATCCTCGCCAGATATGGTGAGATTACTTCACGCGTTCAACGTACTGACCTGTACGGGTATCGATGCGGATTCTATCGCCAGGGTTCACGAACAGGGGGACGTTGATGACAGCGCCGGTCTCAAGTGTGGCCGGCTTAGTCACGTTGTTGGCTGTATCACCACGAACGCCAGGTTCGGCACTTTCTACTTTTAACTCAAGGAAGTTCGGTATTTCCACGGAAACGATGTTCTCACCGTCTACCAGCAATTCTACGATATCCTGCTCTTTGAGAAATTTTACGGCATCGCCGAGCATCTCTTTCGGTACCGGCTGCTGGTCGAAGGTTTCGGTATTCATAAAGATATAGTCGTCGCCGTCGACATAGAGAAACTGCCAGTTTTGATGTTCGACGCGCACCTCGTCGATCTCTTCACCGGCGCGGAAGCGCTGCTCTAAGATGCGCCCGCTCCTGAGATTTTTCAGGCGGACACGAACGAAGGCACGCCAGTTTCCAGGGCTAACGTGATGGAATTCGACGACTGTGTATAGCTCGCCGTTATAGCGGATTACCATGCCATTACGAAAATCTGCGGTTGTTGTTGCAGCCAAAAGTATCACTTTCCTCTCTATACAGCAGGAGAAGGTTTGACCATTTCTCCTGTTTCTGGTTCAAATCGAACGCCAGGGTTCCGAAAAATACTCCGCCACGGGGTAAAGGATCCATGGAGGAGTACTTCTATTGAGCAATCGATATAATTTCAGCTAATAGTTTACCACGTTCAACCAATTTTTGCGAATTGATTTACGCCAAAAGTTCAGATAGCTCGGCTGTGTACTCCACAAACCTGGCAAGACGCTTCTTCTTGAGGTTTTCGCGCAATATCCAGACAACGTCTGTATCGCCCCAGGTTGCGCAGGTGCGCATGAGTGCGAAACCTCGTTCAGGGGCAGCGGCAGTGATGACACTGACAGCGTACCCTAGCGTCTGGCGCAGCACACGAAAATCTTCGCGTTTACGATCAAAAGCGGGCGCCGAGTGCAAGCGTTCCAGGATGATAGTGAGGATAGATAAGCCAGCCTGCTGGGTTTCGGAAGAGAAAAGGAGCGAAGGCTCGGCAATGGCGGCGATAGAGGCGCGCTGTTGATAGTAGTTGCCTCGAGCAGCCATAATAGCGAGATAGTTAATGGTTTCCTGAGGCGCAGCGATCAGTAATCGTTGAAAGGCTCTTTCTACCCCCTGGCGAACGCGCCAGCAGGTACTACTGGCAAACTGATCCAGCAATTCAAAGACTTCACTGCGCCATTTCGGTAAGGCAGCGGCACAGGCACCAAACGCCACGACTCCAGAAAGCACAACAAATTCGGCGGGGGTATTACTTACTACTTTTTTATAGTCATCACTGATAAAGTAGTTCAACAATGAGCGTACTTTGTCGGGTTGTTCTTTTACAAGCTCTGCGAAGAGGTCACTCACATCATCGACCAGTTCCAGGTTGGCACGTGGTCCGGGCAGGCGACTCTGATCACGCAGGTAAAATTCCAGGGGGCGTTGGTTGCCCGTCAAAGCTCTTTCTACGAGGGATGATAACGTACTGTGAGTACTGTGCATAGTTATACGTTCCTTGCATCAAAAGTGACTATGGCAACTTATTTTGTTCTTCTCTGTCTGCCAGGGCAAGCAGAGCATAACCACATTTTATCACAAGTTTCCAGGTGATGTTTCCCCCTGTGGTAATTTACGCGAATATTCGGAGGATGTTTTCATGCCTCCTTCGCTGTGAAGGTGAGGGTGATGAGCACCTTATTTTGTGCGATAGCAATGTTTGCGAGGTTTGGCGGCTGGATCCCGAAGTCCGTCATGTATATGGTGCTGGTTGCCGTTCCCGTTATGGTCTTGCCCACTACCTTTCCCTGAACGTCAAATACCTCTTTATTGGTTTTGCCGTGCATCGTCAGGTTGCCTGTCAGTTGAAAATGAACGGTTTGCCCGTCAGTATAGCTCGCCGGTAAGCCTTGCGTGCTGACAGAGATGAACGTCGCATAAGGATAGGAGTCTGTTTCCAGGGTGTGTTGTCGTACGTAGTTATCGCGCCTCTCCGCATCGGTTTGCAACGTTCTTAAGTCGACCGTAACGTTCATAGCTGCGACGAGGGGCGATGCGCCTGTTCGTACGCGGAAACTGCCCTGGACTGAGTGCGTCGAGCCAATCGCATCATTATTCGGTTTATTTTGAAAGACCAGATTTTCGTACACGCTATAGGATGCTGTGGTCTGGGCAGGCACGATCTGAAATACCTGCAGACCGGTTGATGGAATTGGCGTTCCGGTGGCCGTTGCGACTCCTGGTGCAGTATGGGGTTGGCTGACGGCGCTGGCGAAGTGTGCTGAGTACAGCAGACCAGCAACGATAATGACGAGGGCAAGGCCGGTACCGGCCAGCAGGATGTAACGTTTCTTCATAGTTCCTCCCTGGAAATAGTGAGAATATCTGGATAGAGCCCTGATACTCTTCTCGTGCATGTAAGGCAAGTTTGTCGTTTATGGGAATGTGTCGCGGATTCTGCTCCTTGCGCTAATTCTATAGTAAGGAAACAAGATGAGAAATAGATTGGAGATGGATGTGAAATTTCTCATCGGGCAGAGCGTTGTGCGGAGCAGGCATGAGAAATTCCTCATTTCCTTCCAATGTCCCTCTCATCGTCCCCTGTTACCCTAACCAATGCAACGTGGTCGTTTTGGGATCATTTGTTGCTGGAAGAGAAGAAAGATAACGACGGAGCTTTCATGCTCTATCATATGGTCTCTTAGAGGTCACACACTATTTTGAGAGGTTTTGTTCATGATAGACACATTTGAAACGTACTTTGTAGAATCATCTGAAAGCCATGCTCCTATCGCCACGACGACATTGCTTGGCATTGGGTGGAGTAGTGCCATCCTCTGGCTTGTCAGTAATGCTCTTCATCTCTGGATCGTCAATACGACGCTCTGGGCCAATGCATCAAAGGTGCTTGCTATCTTTGGTACAGTACTCATTTCCTACGTAGGGATGCGTCTCTGGGTCTTTGTGAGCAAGACACCTAAGAAGCAAGAATTGCCCCACGCAGTCGTGTCTGAGCCTGGGAACGTCCCTGACTCTCATCGTTCATTGCCAGCATTGGTGAGAAGAGAGGATACAAATGAACGCGAACAGCACGATATCGGCGGCCATGAGCACGAGCGTGTCAGCAACCGCAGCCTCTCGGTGGTCCTACCCGCTTATAACGAAGAGCAGGTTATTGCTAGCATTGTCTCTGATGTCCTGAACGTTTTGAGCAGATGGCGGATGGATGTTGAGGTGCTGGTTGTCGACGATGGCAGCACGGATCGGACGCGGTCGATTGTCGCCGCACTTGCCGCGACCCACTCCCAGGTCCGTCTCATCACTCACTCTACCAACCATGGCTATGGAGCCGCCCTGGCGAGCGGCTTCAAGGCGGCGACGAAAGACCTCACTCTGTTTATGGATGCTGACGGGCAATTCGATATACGAGACCTGCAGCGGTTTTTCCCGTATATCGACGAATACGGCGCGGTGATTGGCTATCGCATCCACCGACGAGATTCGTGGATGCGTAAGCTCAACGCCTGGGGCTGGAAACATTTGATCCGCCTGGTGTTAGGCGTCCATGTACGCGACATCGACTGCGCTTTCAAACTTTTACGCAATGACTTTTTGCACCGATACCCGCTCGAAACACGCGGGGCAATGATCAATGCCGAGTTACTTTACAAGTTGAAACGTGCTGGCTACTCCTACCGGGAAGTGGGCGTTCACCACTTGCCGCGCCGAGGAGGACGCGCCACAGGGGCCAGCCCACGCGTAATTGCACGCGCCTTTCGCGAACTTTTCATCTATGCCCGCGAGTGGCGGCGTGAGGAAAGAGCAAACTCCCGGCAAAAAACCGTCACGCAGCAACATCACAACTCATCATCCATTTCAGAGAGGAATACATTGCAATGATTACTACCCCCACAACCACAGCGGAGAATCTTCCGGAGCAACCAGCAGTGCCGAGCAAAAACGGCTGGCCGCCACTCTGGCGACGGCTGGCCCTGGCCGTTGTTATGCTCGTCTCGATCTTCATGAACTTTTATCAGTTGGGGCAAATGGTTTTGGTAATCTTTATTACGCTTCCGCGATCAGGAGCATGCTCGATAGCTGGCATAACTTCTTTTTTGTCTCTTTACTGGTAAAGAATGGAACGGTGCGCTACTTCTTGCTCAACGGTTCCGGCGGAGGTGGTCCTGGCGGCGGCCAGAGCACGCTGATTAGCTGTTCGGCGGCTCTGGTCAGCTGTACGAAATAACATCAGTGTCATGAGAGGTTTCTCATCTGTTTCCAATGGAATGCCAATAGATCTGTTGTACGCTTGAAACAGGAAATAAAGAAATCTGGTTGAATAAATGGAGATAACAATGGAAACGAATCTAATTGATTATGATACACGCGCTTCGTGGAGACCACCACAGAACCAGCACTATGAAGGCGAGCTTGTCACGCCACAGGACAGCTGGCAAGAGCTCCCACGACCACGGAATAGAGGGCTGCCGCAGCGCGGTGTGGGTCAGAAGCCCAGAGCCGCGGAGAAGATGCCCAAGAAGCGAGCGCTGGCTCTGGCCAGAACCTTGAAGAGATGGCTCGTCGTTGCCTCGATCGTGGGCTTCGGCACGTTCGGCGGACTGGTCGCATTTCACCAGGTTGGTACTACCGCCAGTCAGGTCTCGTCGGGATCTTCCAAGACGAACTCGACATCAAGTTCATCATCTAAAAATAACAATAATTTCTTAAAACAGCAAGGAGGAAATACCAGTGGAACAAGCAGCTCTTCGTCAAAACCCGTCACCGGAACCAGCACCTCCTGACTATAGCACTCCTGCTGGTATGCCCCGCGAAGAGTTCCGGGCGATGGGGACGACCATTTCCATGCTGCTTCCTGAAAACCAGGCAGAGCGAGGAGCACAGATCGTTCGCACGCTCTTTAGCGAGTGGGAACAGACCCTAAGTCGTTTCTTACCGGAGAGCGAGCTCTCCCAGCTTAACCAGCGAGCAGGGACGCCCATTGCTGTCAGTGACCTGCTCTATACTGTCCTGGCGACTGCTCTGATGGCAGCGCAGGCCACTGAGGGGATCTACGATCCCGCCTTGCTGGACCAACTGGTGCAGCTCGGGTATGACCGTACTTTCGATGACCTTCCGGCTGTCCGTTTCGATCCTATAATTCCCGGGGAGCCAGGGGGACGATGGCGTGGCATGAAGGTAGATCCGATACGCCGGCTCGTGACCCTCCCTGCCGGTATCAAGCTCGATTTCGGAGGGATTGCGAAGGGCATGGCAGTCGATGCCGCCCTGGAGAAGCTCCACGAGAGCGGGATAGGCGCTGCAATGGTCAATGCGGGAGGAGACCTTGCTGTACTGGGATTCCCTCCCGCTTCGGAGCAGTGGTTGATTGCAGTACCAGGACGTGAGCAGTTCTGGACGATCCCGCTTCATCACGGGGCCATCGCGACTTCCGGCATTGCACATCGCCACTGGTGGCAGGGCAACACGCTGCGGCATCACTTGCTCGATCCGCGCACCGGGCTGCCTGCCGAGAGCGATCTCTGGTCGGTCACCGTCGTGGCAGACCGTTGTGAACAGGCCGAGGTAGTGGCAAAAGTCGCGTTCATTCTCGGTTCGAGACCTGGGGCCGATTTCCTACGGAAACACCGCATCGCGGGACTGCTCGTGCGCGAGGATGGCACGTGGGAAACCGTTGAGCCGTGGCCGACACAGCTCATGGAGGAAATAAGCTTATGAATACTATCTGGGAAACCGTTACATGGGACGTCGCGCGAGCAGGCGGATTCACAGCCTACGTGTTACTCACCCTGGCGGTGGTCGTGGGCCTGGCACTTTCGACGCAGATCCAATCGCCCAGCCGCTGGCCACGTTTACTCAATAGCGAACTGCACAACTTTCTGACGCTGCTCAGTACGATCTTTCTCGGAGTGCATATCCTGGCCGTCTGGATAGATCCATTCACCCACTTCGGGTGGAAGGAGGTCCTCATCCCGCTTGCCAGTCACTATCGCCCGGAGTGGATGGCGCTCGGTATTGTCGGGTTGTACCTGGGGATCGCTATCGGCATCAGTACCCTGCTGCGAAAGCGCATTGGCTACAGCTGGTGGAGACGGCTGCATGTGCTGACGCTCGGCATCTTTGCCCTCGCGGCTCTTCATGGGATCGGCACCGGCAGCGATACGCAAACCTGGTGGGCACTGGGCATCTACCTCGTCAGCATCGCCCTGGTAGGCGCGCTCCTCTGGCGGAGAGTGCTCTCCTCGAAAGGGAAGCGCAAGCGCGTTCCCACGCGTCCTGTCACTCCCGCTCGAGCTTTAAGCGGCGCTCCCCGGAACAACCAGCGGACACTGAACGGTTCGCTGGTTGCAGCGACGCATATGACGGAACAGAAGCGGGCAGATGTTGCCCGTATGAGATAAAAGAATGAGAGAAGTCACATTTTATTCCAATCGATATCACATCTACCCGCCTTATATTCTGAGTGCGGCAAGCGAAAACGCCGCACCGGTCCACTCTAACGAAAGGAGGTATACCAATGGAAGATTATGAAGAGATGGTCTCGACCCGGTCGGGCCAACCGCCCCCTTCACGCCGACGAGGGCGCAGATGGCTCCTGATTGGGGGCCTTGCCTTTGCCCTTATGCTCGCCCTGGGCGTAGGCGCGATCATGGGTTCGTCGGTCAGCACGACGCAGGCCGCGAGCGTCACGTCGGGGAATGCCAACAGCGCCCAGACGCTGACCTTCGCGCAAGGTGGCGACAACAGCGCGCAGGCTGTCACGCAGGGTGGCGACAACAGCGACCAGTCGCTGGCCGCCACACCGAGAGCACATGGTCCGTGCGAGGCGATGACTGTGTCGAGCGTAAATGGCAATACGATCGTGGCTAAAACGTCGAGTGGCAGTACGGTCACGATCCACACGACAGCGAGTACCCGGTACACGCAAGCCAGCAAGACCGTTGCCGCGAGCGCTATCAAGGCTGGCACCCGGATTAACGTCATGGGGACGCACAACAGCGATGGTAGCATCACTGCCACAAGTATTGACATTGGTTAATAGTATGCTGCTGCACAGCAGGGACTAGATCACTCCGATCAGCGGTTGCTGGCTGCGGCACTCACCCCCTGGCGGGTCCAGGAGTACCCAGGGTTCGCCAGGGACCTTCTTCTGCCTGTTTATAGATTCGGAACTATGTGAATTTTCCCATCTTCCTCCAATACGCTTCACATGTTTTCCCTTTACTATTGAATTAGTGCAAGAAACGTAGCCTTGCACATCGAACCTAAATGAGCATTATGATGAGTTTTCACACAATCATTCGGATATCGGAACATCCAGCGAGGGCCGATCAATATGAATACAACCAGCAACAGGGAACCACGATGGGCACGACGATAACAGCCGCTCTGGTGATTGAGACCACTACGTACGTAGCCCATGTGGGCGATAGCTGGCTCTACCTCTATCGCGAGCCCACAGGGCTCGTGCAGATCACCCACGATCACTCGGTTGTGGCCGAACTTGTGGCAACAGGGCTCATCGCGCCCGACGACATCTATACCCATCCCACGCGCAATCAAATCTATCGCTGCCTGGGAAATGAAGCCAGCGTGGAAGTGGACGCTTCTGTCGTGCAGCTCGCCGAGGAGGATGTCCTACTGTTGTGCTCCGATGGGTTGTGGGAAATGGTGCGCGACCAGCAGATTGCCGCCATCATGACTACACCCACGCCCAACCCATCAGATACAGCCCATGCACTCATCCAGGCGGCGCTGGCTGGTGGTGGAGAAGACAATGTGAGCGCCATTGTGGCGCATGTGAGCAATGTATGACAGATACTCGTAAAGCGAAACAATAGAGTGTTTGGAAAAAAGCAGGAGACAACGAACATGCTACAAAATATGCTACCAGAAGAGAATGAAGCCTATGGAGCGTATGAACTACCCTATCAACCTGCATCGTCTGCGTCGGTCGGAGTCTTAGATATTCCTCCGGTCACGCAAACTCCGCCAGTGCAGGAAGCATCCCAGCCACCTAAGTATCCTCCGGGACCGCAAACCTCGCCGCCTCCGCCACGGAAGCGGCCGGGCCGGGCGGGAGCGATCCTGCTCCTCACCTTCGTGCTCGCTCTCATTTTTGGGGTGGGTTTGTTTGCTGGCCTGGAGTTCACGAGCGGCAAGAGTAGTACAAGCACAACGTCGAGGACCGTGGCAACTGCAACCGCTACATCATCCAGCAGCACGACATTAGAGGCACAACAGGAAGCTGCCATTGCAAAGATAGAGCCAGCCGTTGTCGAAATCAAGGTGACCACAGTACAGGGCGAACAGATTGGCTCAGGGGTTATTGTTGACACGAATGGGGATATTGTGACCAATAACCATGTTGTCAGTGGTGAACAGACCATTGAAGTCGTGCTGTCCAATGGAAGCACGGAACAGGCGCAGCTGGTAGGTACGGCTACTGCCGATGACCTGGCCGTGGTGCGCATTCAACCTTTTGCACATATGACGGTCGCCCAGATCGGTGACTCTTCCAAGCTCGTCGTGGGGCAAGAGGTGATGGCGATTGGCAACCCGCTCGGGATCACTGAAACAGCCACCAAGGGGATTGTGAGCGCTCTGAACCGGAGTGTGACGGAGTCAACAGGAACGACGATTTCCAAAGCCATCCAGACCGATGCCGCCGTAAATCCTGGCAATAGTGGCGGGGCTCTGATCAATTTGCAGGGGCAACTGATTGGCATTCCAACATTGACCGCGGTGAATACGGAGTCCAATACGGCCGCCAATGGCGTCAGTTTCGCGATCCCGTCCAATCTTGTTGTAACAGACTTGCATCAGATTCTTCAGCAATAGGGAGACAAGAAGAGATAGAGGAGCAGCTATTGATCTTGTGGATGGTGGTAACAGCCATATCAATGTCTATCGCGAAGCAGGCAAAGAGGGGTGGTACAGTAATTGACCGTACCACCCCTCTTTGCTGTGGAGAGAGGAAGAAAAAGCGAAGGGTTAAATATATTGTGTTTTTGCAGTTACCACGCATAACTGATCCGTGCTTTAATTATAGCCATAAAACTATGAAGTAAGTGTATGTAAAATATGAAATTAGTGTAAGATGTTTGTAAAGAGGGTCGGCGTAGAACCATCTGGCCTGCTATCAGAGCAAATCGCGTATGGTTAAGCCTCAACTGGTTCCAGGCCCGAAGGTATCTGGTCAATTACTTGTGCTACGAGAAAACACCTGAGCGTTTTCTCATGTGTTTGTAATACTCTTCTCATCAAATCATGCTACAATAACGAGTGAGAGGTAGTTCAGAAAGAATCACCGGTCATAGCACGAGAAGGAGAGTGACAATAGAGACTCTACCCCTACCAGGAGGAGAAATTCCGTGCCTCCCTTCCCTCATTTTGCAGAGAGAAGCAGAGCAGCATCTGCCTGAACTGAACAGTCTCACGCAGTTCGTGCCAAAGAAGGTAACGACCACTAGATAGATAGGAAAATAGCAATATGAGCACTGCATTTGAACAGAGACAACGGCTATCGCCACCCGCAATCCAGGCATCTCTCCCACATGTCATTGTCACAGGGGATCTCCAGCTTTCTGTGACTGAGTCGGAAGCTGCACATGGAGCGGTCAAAGGCAGCTACAGCATAGAGACCCAGGAGATGCAGGAACCACTGCTGATACTCTGGGGCGGCGAGGGACAGGTGCTGAATCGCAGAGCGCGGATAACAGACATTGCGTTTGAAATGTCCGGAGCCCGGGCAGGTCAGAGATGGATATACCCGGTGCAGGCTCAGGTCACTGATCGGCGGACAAGCATTGTTACCGGGGTGTTCGTCCAGATCCTCGTGATACCGGACAGGTTTTAACACTCCTCTCCAGCTAGCATTGTAGAGTGGTTCTATGACTGGTAGATCGGTTCCGCTTTTGTAGGGACGCCGGAAACGTTCTATCTCATGCATGGTTCTGATCTGAGTGATGGAGTTCTTCTTCTTTGGTGATAACGAAAGCTGGAACCGGCAGGTAGAGGCTCACGTCGTCGAAGAACAGCAGTTCACCGTCGCGAACTTCCTTGAAGCCACCCGGCAGGCGCGCGTACTCACGGAATCCCAAGCGATGATAGACCTCCTCGGCGGGTGTGCCGCCGCGCACGCCGACCGTCAGCAGCTCAATACCCCAGGAGGAGGCCTGGGCCAGCGTTTCCTGCAACAGGGCGCGGGCAATGCCACGCCCCTGGTAATGGCCATATACGACCACACCACCCCATGTGGCACGGTGCCGCGTCAGGCGGTGGGTCTCGCGTGCCAAGTTTGCGCTGCCGACCACGGTTCCATCAACTTCGGCCACCAGGTGGAGCGAATGCCCGCGCGAGAAGTCGATCCTTCCTGTATCATAGAAGCACGACATCGACAATAGAGATGCATCCAACTCCTATGCATTCGTGAAAAGTGAAAGGAACGGAATTATGGCACTCGAACTCTACATGCTCGGCCTGGTTGCCCAGGATATGGAGAAGTCACTGGAATTCTACCGACGGCTCGGACTTGCCATCCCCGAAGGAAGCGAAGGGCAGCCGCACGTCGAGGTCAAGATGAAAGGCGAGCTGACCTTCTTTCTGAACGCCCCGGGACGAGTGGAAATAGCAGACGGCCCCCGCGTCATCCTTGAGTTCTACTTGAAAGAGCGAGCCGCAGTGGATGCAAAGTATAGCGAACTCACTGGCTTCGGCTATCAGAGCTACCACGCTCCCTTTGTATCCTCCATTGGCATGTACTTTGCGATGGTCAATGACCCTGATGGAAATACTATCCTGCTCTCCGCCGACTAAGAGAACAACATATCGCAAGAGATCGACCGCTAGCCTTGGTAATTCACACGAATCTTCGAACACTTCTGAGCGTGAGTAAGCTCTTCTGTTAGAAGATTCATGCGAAAAATTTCACATGAATCTTCTAACAGAACTCCGAGAATGACTTCCCAACCAGCAGATCTCCTCTGCTCTCCTACAATATACTATACCTCAGGTTTTGCCGCCAATGGCCCTCGGCTGCTGCCACGATTGCTCGTGATGATACCGTGAGTTTTCGTGAGAATATGATAAGCCCGGCCTGTTACTATTGCTGAAAGGAGGTTGAATCACATGCCAGAGCACATCGATGAGAGCCTATTACCGCACCTTAGCGCATTTGAACGTATCAAGCATCTTGATAAAGATGGTAGAGAGTGGTGGGCAGCCCGAGAACTCATGCTCCTCTTGACCTACTCAAAGTGGCAAGATTTCCACAAGGTTATTCAGGCCGCAATTGAGGTGTACCGGAACAGCGGAGGTGAGGACGCGGATGCTATCTTTATGGCAAAACGTAAAGATAGCCCAAACGCCGGCAAGAAATATCCGCAGCTCGACTACGAGCTTACCCGCCACGCCTGCTATCTGGTGGTCCTTTCCGCTGATGGAAGCAAGCCAGCCGTGGCGCTGGGGAAGACCTACTTCGCTATCACCACCGAGCAGTACGAGCACCTCCTGCAGGCGGAGGAAGATCGCCTGCGCGTCGAGCTACGAGATAAGTTAAAGCAGCATCATTTGGAGTTATCAGCGAGAGCACACCAAGCCGGGATCAAGACGGCCCAGCAGCATGCGCACTTCTTTAATGCAGGTCACCGCGGCTTGTATCGGGAGACAGCGTCTCAAATACTGGCCCGTAAGGGACTCAAACCAGGACAAGATTTCTATAACTACATGGGATCACTGGAAACAGCGGCGAACGATTTCAGGGCAACACTCGCACTGACACTACTGAATATGCGCCGCGTTTCCGACGTACCGACAGCAAACGCTACCCACTACGAGGCAGGGGATGCGGTGCGTCAAACGTTGCTGCGAAAGGGGATCGCCCCAGAGGAATTGCCGATGCCCTCAAAGAGCTACCAACAGCTGGTGCTGGAACAAAAAGAGCGCCAGAAACTCCTGGCGAATTACGAGCACGGACTCTGGGACAACGCTGGCGATGACCAAGGTGACCAACAGGGGGAACTGGAACAGAGCGAGACGATTGAGCTGGGAGTCAAGATTACGATCGAGCCAGTGCAGGATGATCTCCAGTTTACGCTCGCCTATGTGGATGTCCCTGTCCCAGGGGCCGAGTACACCTCGTTAAGTTTTACCAGGCCGGTGAGTACCCTGATCCATCTCTATTGGCTTCCACAAGTGCCTGATGACAGGACCTGTGCAGCGGTGATGGCGGCACTCGACACCTTTATGACGGCCATTATCCAGGACAATGAGCAGTTGAATACCCTATATGGTGGGAAATCACCGTTTCATGCATGATAGAGATTGGGGCTTTTCTTTGTGGCGAATTTATTGTAGTAACTATGAGGAATGAGTGGTAAATTGGACGAAGCTTCGAACGAAATTTAATGGCTACAACTTCATAGACCACCAGGGAAGAGGTCCATCATAAGCCATGATATCATGCGGAGAAAGATCCAGGCTTACCAGCACCTCAACCAGGTATCCGAGTGACACTCTTTTCGAGTCGTAACACTCCACATACTTCATATTTCCGTCAAAACATTTTACATGGTCTACTTTCTTCTTTCTCATCCTTTCACGGACAAGTTGCTGCGCCTTTGCAAGTATCGTTGGCGTTCCCTTGCCGCAGAAAAACGCATAAAGCGACAGAAGCTTCAGTTCCAATGCAGCCTGCTCCAAATTAGTAGCGCTTCTGGGCAATTCCGCCCAATCCAAACCGCATCTCCGACAGGAAAAAGGCAGTGCTTGTCGAGGGAAAGGTTGCAGCAATGTGCCACACTGGCATGTGCCGACCAAGGCCACTCGATGAAACGGGCAACAGTTGATATGAGGCAATGCCACGATGCGCCTGAGGATCCGTTCCTCTGCAATACAGTCTGGACAAAGATGAAACGGAAACGACCGGCTCAAGAACGTAGCATGCGGGCTAGAGGTATCATAGAGGCGGGCAAGTTCAGACTGATAGGTCGTAGCAAGCAGTGTGCTCACAGGTATGGCAAGTAGTTGAGCCAGCAACTCAAGTACCGACGTGGGAACGACAATCCAGCTGGGTTTACCCCTCAAGTGATATCCACTGCTAGAGCGAAGAAGATGCGCCAGCGTTGTCCCGCACTCCCAATGATTGACCTCATCGCAACGCAACAACAGTCCCGGAAACCACTCGCCGGGTTGGGGAGCAATCCAATGCGGAAACGTGCTTAGCCAAGCAGAGTCATACGGATAAATTGGTTCCAATTGCATCAACTCGCCATTCCTAACAATAAATGGTGGAGTGAGAAGCATGTTATCGATCCCCTAAAATTCCTGTACTTCGACAGATCTATTGCCTTTTATTGCCGAGTCCTTGTACATGCCCGGCCAGGCCAATAAGACAAGGGTAAAAGTCATAATCGCCCGTGCGAGCCTGAATGCTACTCGGCTAGATCGACGCTTTATGGGGAATTGTTGCCTCCACAGAAGCATATCCCCATTAATCGCCCAGTCCCGAAGCATAGCGTTGTCAGCGTAGACGCGGGAAGCGGATACGTAGGCGTAGCAATCTACCGCAAAATCGACCATCGAGAAGTATTCCATGTTTTCCTGATCGCTTTTCGCTCGTTCGAGGTCTTCCTGGAACAGCTTTTGCCCTTTCTCCCACGCCTCTCTCGCCCACAGAAGTAGCTGCTGCAGTTTGTGCCATTCCTATGCCCAGCGCACATCTTTCCACGTTGTCTCTACAGCACGAGCGAGGAAAGACTCCGGTGCTCTGGATGCCATGCTGACTCAAGGCCGGGGCGTCTCATATCGCTTCCACCGTGGTTGATCAGTCCACGAATGTAGCGAACGGCCAGGGCTATGGTGAACATCTCTGGCTCGATGTCCTTCCGACGAAGATCGATACATTGTTGCAGAGACTCCATGCTGTTCCTCTACTCTCAGCACCAGCACGCAAGGGCAGTCTGGCTCTTGCGTCACCTTTCCTCACGTTGATCACCGTTCTGAGAACGTTTAAGATTGCCAATGAGCCCAGCCATCTCTTGATGCCAGTGGGCCAGTTTCCTCACAGACACAAAGAACTGTTCACACTCCTCGCGGGGTACGACTGGAAATAAGGGAAGCGTGCCTATTTCCGTGCCTACTCCATTGGCATCAAGCGTGATCACATCGACAACGGGAGCCATCACCTGCTCCTGTACGATCTTGCGCGCTTGTGCTGTTGCTTCACCGATGAGTATTTTTCCTTGCGAAAGAAGCAATGCAAGCCGGCGGGCAGAAGCGTTATCAAGCGAGGTGGAGAGGTGCAGCGCCCAGCGATCGAGCCAGGTCTCGGCATCGCTGTAGGCGTTGAGGAACACAAACAGATACCTTCGCAGCGATCGATAGCGCTCCAGCAGCAGTTGATGTGCTTGTGCCACGTCCTCTTGCCATGCTTCGGTGGCCTGACGAAGTTGCTCGCGCCGTTCAGCCGACACGACTGACCAGTTAAAGCAAATGCACCAGAACGGCAGCGCTCCCCTATGGAGGCACCAGACCATGCGCTCGCCTCTTGCCGTCTGCAGCGGCAACCTGCGGGCACTGGCCCATAAGACGAGCTTCCGCCAGCGCGGGATGTGCGTCTCGGCGCGAAGGCCAAGCATGTGGCAGAGTGCTCTCACCGGCAGGTAGGCTGTACCATCTGCGAGATATAAAACCGGCACCTCCTCATCAAAATAGGGCAGCACCATGGTCGTCTGCTGGAGAGCTTGTCTCTGCTTCCCTCTCATGCTGTCTTCTTCGGCGTTCACCGATCTCACCTCCTTCAATGAGGTCCTTCTCAGATAATCCTGTTTTGCAATGGAAAGCACCCGGCTAGTAAGGAGAAGCATCCTCTTCTTTTTTAGGTCGCTTGAAAACCATCGTGATGGCACGCAGATCCGATGCAATCGGTTGGGTTTCTAGGAGCGGTTGCCAGGTTGATTGTGTAAAGACGATGGGGCTACAGGAAAAAAGCTCCCAGCCCCGTTCTCCTAGTCGGTTGGCGTATTCGTACATGGTCGGACCTGCTTGCCAATCGTCGAGTTCTTGCTCGTTGGCAAAGCGCGGACGAAACTCGTCTCCGCCGCTTGCGATGGCTGCGAAAACGAAGAGATATTCCCATGGTTGCACTGTATTGCTCCTTGCATCATCCGGTTGTCTCCACTTTCAGCCTCCAGGCAAAGTTGCGTTTCAGAATGGAGAGCAGCGTGAGATGTTGTGGGAAGAGCTGCTCTAACTGGTCGATGATGCGCAAGATCACCAGAGGGATGAGGCTGTTCTGCTGGGCAAGCAGATGAGGCAGATAACCCAGATGAAGGTAGCCGTGTTGGTTCTCAGCATGCCCTTGATCGTCAAAGAGATGGAACCGATGGATGTCCTCATCGGTCATGGTCTCGACACTGCTGTTCAAGACCAAAGGGAATGATGGGATGCCATGGACGATATGGAGCCTGAGGGGGCCACGTGAAGACCTGTGGTGCTCCATCATCCCGAGCATGATCACCTGAACGAGCACAGCTTGTTCTGTGAGAAAATCGGGTGAGAACAGTTCCACCTGTGTCTCAGTGGAAAGTCGCGGCCCCAGCGAGCCAAAAGTGGGATTGAGTAACTGCGTATCATAGATCACTCCCACGGTGTAACAGGAGGACGCCTCATCCATGCCTTGACCCCTCACTTGCCTATGACAAGATATATCTGAACGTCTTGATTGCACTGCTACGCGCACGAAGTGACCAAAGGCGTATGCAGCCACATCTGGTGGGACCTCGATTTCCAGGGGCCCATAAATCTGACAGATGTAGTTGATATGAGAATGGGATTTGACGATTTTCCCGATAAACACTTTCAAGCCTCCTCCTCTTTACGGTCAGGCATGCTTAGCGCAACCTGCGAGCGGGACACTTCCGTGGCATGAACGGCCCCTCCCATCATGAGTACTCCATGTTCAAGGCAAGCCGCGTAATCACCATTGGACTACTGGCCCAGCGCAGAATGTGCTCGGCCTGCTGCAGTAAGGTTTCCTCCTGGATAATTAAGCAGCGCTTGTGCATATTCAGCCGCTGAAAGGCCGGTCGGGCCAGCACAGCTTGAAAGCGCTTGAGAGAAGGATTGGGAATGACGACGCAGAGGTGCATGCTACTGGTCGGGCACAACGCATCCAAGTCATAGAGCCGCAGCAGACCCGATGAAATGGAGGTGGTGTGTTCGATCTCATAGGCGGCAACCACCTCCTCTCCCCGTAACCAGAGCACATCGATGAGATTGATGATCCGACGCGAGGCGCTATTCACCAGAGGTGGAAGCGCTTTCAGGCTGAGATCGCCTAAGCGTTCGCCATTCCAGCTTTTATGCTGATCATTGGCAGCGATCCAGACATCACAGCCCACCTGGCAGCCGATTTTGGCAAGTAACCACTGGATGCGGGTATGCGCCGATGACTCTCCTTCACTTTGCTGGCGCTGCTGCTCCTCCTCTTCGTCAATGGCGATGTTGTCCAGCAACGCTGAATCAAAAGCAAGACTTTTCCCCCCAAAAAGCGAAGAGGAGCGCGTCATCTTTCTTGCTATCTGTTCACCAAGGATACGTTGACCTTTCCAGGTCACAAGATGCTCTAGTTCCCACACGGAGACACCGAGGGCTTGTGCCAACGAGAGAAAGTGGGTCCGGAACGCGAAATAGGCCTCAATGGGGCTTTGCACTTGTGTTGGTGCACCGTCTTCGCTCATGAGCATACGGTGCACCAGTTGGAAAAAGATGGGCCAGTGTTGCACATCTTGCAGGTGCCACCATGAACTCAAGAGAAAGGGAATGCGCGCAGGTTGCAAGTGAGCCCTCAGCGCTTTCTGCTGCGTAATGAGCTGCTCGAAATAGCGGGTCAGTTCGTGCATCTGCCGCTGGCCTTCTCGAGTATCTTCTGGGAGACGTAAGCCCGACCGCAGGTGCGAGGTGAAGGTAGCATCATCGATGTACTTCACGAGCTTGTTGAGGTACATGCCTCCAGAGGTGCCCCTCATGCGAAAGACGTTCCAGGCACCTTGTGTTTTCTGTTGGAACATGGCATTGAACTCTTTGAGCGTGATGGACCTGTTCAAAAAGGCGCCAAGTAACGCTGTCATTTCCTGCTGCACCTGGAGGCGCCGCTCATCAATGGCTTGATGCATCGTGACCGTCGATGCATCGGCGAGATACTCCTGTTGTGTGACACGCCACTGTTCTATCAGGTTCGCTGACTGTAGCATACGTCCGCCTCTTTCGATCAAAAAACTCCTCGCTCCGATGGAGCAATTCCCACCCTGGTACGTGATACCAGCTCGATGTTCTGCTCTACTCGTTCCATGCTGTTGGCTGGGTACTTTTCCCAGTCTCGTCATGATGTCCTTTCTTCTGTTTCTTCATGTCCCTCCTCAAGGTTCTACCCAGTAGGTAGAATGGTGCTAGATCGATCTATCGCTTTCCGCATCGGGCACCTCTTCGATCAGCTCTCCCGGTGGAACCCCCAGTGCCCGCGCAATCTTGCCAAGGGTCTCGGTGGTCGTGATGTAGTAGGGGTCTCGGAACATGCGCTTGATCGTGTTGTAGGCCACATCCGCGCTCCGCTGGAGTTTCCCCATACCGATGCCTTTCTCTCTGGCGACTTCTTTCACGCGTAAACGTACTGCCATAACAGCTGCCCTTATCGCTAATAGATTTGATTGTAGCAGGCTTTCTCTCGTGCGAGAACTAGCCAGCTACTGAGAGACGTGGAGATAAAGCCTTACATGGCAACGATGGTAGGCCCATACTGAACTTGGTTCGTGTTCAACGCTTCAGCGGTAATCGCGTATCGAGACAACCATGGAAGAAGCTCCCCCTCGGGATTGCACTTCGCTTCTCTTCCACACGCAGCAGGCATCCTACATAACCGAATATCCGCATTCTATGGCAAATTCAATATTTTTGTCAAAAGAGAGAAATAAAGTCCAATTTACAGTGAATATATCCCTCACTAGACTGCTTTTATGGCAGATATTCACGAATTTCCAGACATCCCAGGATACGTTTCGATCAAACAGGCCGCTCAGATGCTTGGGATCACCGATAAACGCGTCTACCGATACATTGAAATTGGGCGGCTTCCGGCATTTAAAGCGAGCGGCGTGTTCCTACTGGCCGAGGAAGATGTCAAACAGTTTAAGCTCAATCCGCCCGGACGTATCCGCTCAAGTCCTCCGCCTTGGCGGGTCTACAGCAGCCGGAGTAAGGTTCTTGCTACAGAAATTCGGGTACGTGTTCGGGCCGGCAAGCAGCCCAAACTGCTAGAGAAGTTGCAAGCGATTCAAGAAGCGAATCGTCATACGTTTCCTGGCACCATTGCACGCTATCTCATCAAAGGCGACGAAGCGCTCACCAGTGTGCAGTTCGTGTTGATCTGGAAAGATACCGAAATGCCCGATGAGACAGCGCGGCAGCACGATCTGGAGGCATTGCAGGAAGAGTTAGCGGATGTGCTGGATTGGAAGGCGGCCCTCTATAGTACGAATGAAGCGTTGATGTATACGTAGCAGACGGCGAACTGTGACGAAAATTGGTTCCTGGAACCAGGTGCTACGTCGGTTTTTTTGTACCAGTGACTTTCCTATGTATGCTCGATGGGGGAGAGATAGGGGCCGAGAAGGTTCTCTTCT